>BNJU01001882.1_pt1 | contig 89662 bp, 145 predicted proteins | sample 8539281 | NCBI WGS metagenome assembly BNJU01 (sample SAMD00202456, study PRJDB9452) | human saliva metagenome | isolation source: human saliva | place: Japan
GAACTTTCTAGTCATAACGATTTCCTTTCTACCGTGTATTCTCCTTTATTTTATCAGGTTTTCTGGTCGCTTGATAGAGTCCAAACGAAAAGACGCCAGCAATAATCACTGACGTCTGATGTTATTTCGTAATGAACATTCTTTTAAATAGTTTTGGCAATTCCGTAATGGTATTCATCGTTTTGGTTTTTAGTTAATGACTCTATTAGTCATTTAAATATTTTTCCTTCTACTCCAAGAACATCGCAAATTTTTCTCAAATCTGCTTTTGATAATACATTATTTTCGCTAACACTCTTTTCCGCTAACACGTTTTAGTTCTAACGCGATATGAGCAGCTTTGTCGGCTGTTTCGATTAAACCGAAGCAATCTTGGTAATCTTTTACCTGTTGAAAGTACTCCGTGTTTTGCCCAAACTACTCAAACGATGAGTCGCAAGTTCACGAGCCGTATCAACACCAATTAGTTGAGTCCCTGGAACTTCCCAAGGTAACACAGCAATACCATCGTGAAAAACAACGATTGACTCAGTTAATACCGACCATAAATCCAGTGTTAGTGATTCACTTGTCACTTCATCTAATAATGAATATACAGCAATATTTGTTGCATGGTTATGAATCACAACACGGTGATTTGGATCTACTTTTAGACGTGCTGCATGAGCCAATACGTGCATGAAGATTTCACTTGTTGGTCGTTTACCAGTCACGAATCCAGCTACTACTTGGTAACCCTTAGGAGTTAATTGAATGATTCCAGTATCAACTTCTGGTTGCAAGCACAATGTTCTAAATTGGCTTCCAGATGCAGTAATCAAGATATATTCACCTTGAACATGTTCCGGTACATCGAGCACTTCTACTTCTTTTCTGTTTTTAGAGTAATATGTGTATTCTGTTCCTATAAGGTCAGTTTCCAGAGATGCCGCTTCATCTTTGGTCAAACGGTAGCTAACATTACCACCATTATATTCGTCCCAACCCTTATTCCACATGTCATATGTTACGTGACACAATTCATGAATATAATCTGGGTATGTCATAAATAAATTTCCTTTCTTTTTCTTTCACAACTTAACTATAAATTACAACCCCCTGAGAAAGATTCATCAGGGGGTTAGGGGTTCTAATCTTTCGGCTCAAAAATCAGGTGTTTCGATTTTATCTACTTCTTGGAAAGGTGCCAATGTTGATACCATAACAATAGGTTCATCATAAGGATTCTTCACATAATGAACTTCATTTGGTTCAATATGGATAAATTGCCCTTTTGATAAAGTTACTTTTTTTATCATCAACATAAATATCAATTTTTCCTTCAAGAACATAGAAGTTTTCTTCCATAATTTCATGATAATGAGCAGGAAAATCTTGACCTGGATTAAATTTTACTACTGCAAAAATTGGAACGTGGACCTCTCATTAAATATTTTGGACCACTATCACCAAAACGATATTCTCTTTCTTTTTCATCTAATACAAACATATAATCACTCCTTCATTATTCAGATCCTGGCGCAATCCACATATAATCAGTTAATCCTTTATCTGAAATGTTTTAGCACCTCTTTATAAAGCTCTTTTCCAATCTTCAAAAATTTCTAGATACCTACGATGATTATCCATATTAGGCTCAAACACTTTATCAATATGAACATATTGATTCGTTTCTTCTAAACTAGAGTAAACTCCGCTACCAATACCAGCTAAAAATGCAGCACCTAATGCTGTTGCTTCTTTTTCTTTTGGAGTAATCACTCGGATACCTAAAATATCTGCAATGGTTTGCGACCAAAGTTCACTATATGCTGAACCACCAGCAAAGAAAATTTCTTCTGGTTTATTCCCAGTAATTTCTTCAACCATTTTTAAGTGACCTAATGTTATCAAACCTGCATTTTTCCATAATTGATTTATAGAAAGTCGCTTTTATTAAATTTTAAAGGATCTATAGAGAGTTCATGAAAGTTGGACTCGCGTGCTTTAGATTTCTAAAATTCATAATATCTGCAAAAATTGAATACATACCGTAACATCCAATTGGAATATCTTTTGCTTTTTTATCCATCAGTGCATAAACTGATGTTCCTAATTGTTTTTGCAAGTTCTACATCGAGATCTAAGAACGCATCTCTAAACCATCTCATTACTAATCCAGAACTCCATGCAATTGCTTCCTGCTGCCATACAGAAGGTACAGAATGACAATTTACTCGAATTCTTCCTTTATCATCAATATAAGGTTTATCAGTATTAAATTCATACTGCCAGAAACTTCCCTCCAAATAGAGCTGCTTGGTTTGGCTTGATAGATCCAACTCCAATACAACCCTAATTGAGAATCTCCACCACCACAAACTACAATTGTTGATTCAGATAAATCCTGTCTGTCTTGCAGCTTCAACGCTGACATTCCCAACAGGCACTCCACTCTCATACACAGGAGGGAAAATATCATCTTTTAAACCACATTTTTTTAGCTACTTCGGGTAACCATTTACGTTCTGCTAAGTTGAATAATCCACTTGTTGAAGAATTACTAGGCTCTGAAACTATTTTTCCCAGTTAACTTGAATACAATCCAATCGTTAATCATGTTCATGTATTTTTGCACGGTTATAGAGTTCAGGCTTATTCTTTTTTACCCAAAGTAAACGTGGTACTGCACTCAATGCAAATGTTTCTCCTGTTTCAAGGTAAATCTCCATTTCTAATTCAGGATGTTCTTTCTTAAGTGAAATCACTTCTTCTTTGGCTCTAGCATCAATGTTAGAAAAATCCAATTAACTCTTTTTGATTCTCATCATAAAGAATGAATCCTTCTCTCATAGAATCTGTAGAAATCCCTTAATATCTTCAGGATTTATATTATTTTTGAATGAGATTTCTAATACATTTTTGAATAATTTCCCAGTCTTTTTCGAAATCAAATCCAACACTTCCTGGATATTCATCATACACTGGATGTTCCCATTCAATTTGCTCAATGGCCTTTTTGCACACCGTCTTTTTGGAATAAAAATAGCTCTAAAAGCTTCCTGTACCACCATCAAGCGCTAATAAGTATTCTCTTTTTTTCTTCCATGTGCAGTCTCCTAATAGAAGCTCTGCTGTATTTTTCATCCGTAATTAATACATTGACAAAACCATGTGTAATTGCAGTATGAATAATTGGAAGTTTTGCATCTCCACTGGCTGCAACAATGATATAATCGTTGTTTTTAATTTTTCTAGTTTTGTACTAATAATTCGATCTTCAATCTCATCATCCACTAAGTTTCCATCTTCATCGATAAAGTGCATTAACATATCACCTACTGCACCCTTGTCTTTTCAGAATATTAAACTTTATCTTGAGTCAAAAAGACCAGATTTTATAATGGTAGAGTCTTCTTTCATTCCACCTAAACTAGAAACAACAACGTTAATTTTTTTCCGTCATTTTCGACAATATCGTTTACCGATTTTTTTCTTTCAAAATTGCTTCCGTTAATTCTTTACTACCTACAACTAATGGCGCTGGTATTAAATAGTGTTTAATATCAATGATTCCATTCTCAATTTGTCTAATATATGGCATTACACCACCTGTCATAGATACTACTGATAAATTCTTATCTGTTAACCCTGACAGATGTCTTAGAAATGCGCCCATTGTTTCACCATATCCAACTCCAACAAAGGAATCGTCTTTGATTAAATCGTTGATATACATGGCTGTAGCTTGACCTAAATCTTCTGCAAGATTCTCATTACTACTCCACGGTACAACAAAGACATCTTTTCAAATTGTATTTTTCTATTAACTGTTGTTCAATCTTGTTTTTATCCCGATAGACTGTCGAAAAGTGGAAACGAACAATTTTCTTTTTTCGTGACTCTTCCAGCATTTTGATTATTTTAATTCTACTTACTGATAATCGATCAGCAATTTCCTTTTGAGTTAACCCATCAATATAATAGAGCCACGCCACCTTATAAAGTAAGGAATCTTTATAACGTTTATCTTTTTCCGAAAAATCCATTTTTTACCCTCTTTGCGAAAATCTTAACTGAATAAAGTATACACTACCTGAAAGAATTAGGGAAATAACGAAGTAGTCCCTAATCCTTTCATAACAGTATTTTTGATTATCTATTAATTAAATCTGTATAGTACTCAAAAAGCTTCTTTGTCTGTATATTTTTTCATGAACAATTTTCGCAATACTTTTCGCCATAGCATTTGGATTTTGACTTTGGAAAATGTTACGTCCCATATCTAATCCTTTAGCTCCTCCTTGGATTGCTTTATAAGCTAATTCAAGAGCTTCGCGTTCAGGAAGTTTCTTACCACCGGCTACAACAATTGGAACAGGACACGCAGCCACTACTTCTTCAAAATTATCGCAATAATATGATTTAACAAGGTTTGCACCAAGTTCAGCAACAATACGTGTTGCAAGTTTGAAGAATCGATCTGTACGCTCCATATCTTTACCAACTGCAACCACTCCCATTGTAGGAATGCTATATTTATTACCAAGGTTTACCGCTCTAGATAAGTTATCTAAAGCTTGATAATTGTCCATCAGCACCGATAAATGTTTGAACTGCTAAACAGTCAGCATTTAAACGAATTGCTTCTTCCATATCTACAGCTAAGATTTCATGACTTAAATCATCATTCAACATTGAAGAACCTGATGTTACACGTAAAGCTGTTGATTTTCTCCAAGTTGGATCAACACTAGTTCTTAAAGCACCACGAGTTCCCATTAAACAATCAACTTCTGGAGCAATTTTTGGAAGAATAATATCCAAACGTTCTAACCCTGCAGTTGACCCCATGAAATATCCATGGTCGAAAGCAAACATTACTGTATTTACCACTTACAGGATTGAAAAGATATTTGCTAAATGTTTTTTTCATCCCATAATCTAAGTATGTGCCCCTTTAACAAAGAATTGATCCAAAAGTTTTTACAGGTTGATCCACATAATACTCTTTTCGATACTTTTTAATCCATCTAAATCTGCCATTGTTTTTCCTCCTAGAAATCGTATTTGTCCATATTTTCTTTTAGTAAAGATTGTACGTTCTGGTAACAATACAACCCCGCTATCTGGTGAGTCTTTGTAGTTTTTTTATCTAAAATAGAGTTGTTTTTGAACTTCTACTTCACCAATACCAGGAACATTGATTTTATCTCCAACTTTAACTTGGTTACCTGAAGCTAAGTAATTTGCTAAAGTAAACTGCTAAAAGCACCTTGTACTTTTTACGTCCCATAATCCCCCACTCTTCAATAATATCGTCTTTAGCATATTTCTTGATTGAGTTTGGAGTTGAGAAACCAGTTACTGTAATATCTTTTTTTAGTTAATTTTTGCATTTTTGTACAGCTTGTAATTGACCAGGTAAAAGCTGTTGAGTCATTACAGATAATTAGGTCGATATCTTTATGAGCTGCTAAAATTGATTGACCAACGTTTAATGCTTGTTGAGCATCTTGATTACTATAGTAGTTAGATTCGTTTACATTCACCCAGTTTGGATAGTTTTTTTCTTGATATATTCTTCCCTACTTTTTGCCATGAGTTTTTGGTCTTGTACTGTAGAAGATGAATAGTGCCAAGCATATTTAATCGTATCCTTCTTAGGATCTTTACCACGTTTTTCTAGCGCGTCCACACTCATCTTAACAAGCATTTCACCTAATTGTTCTGGTGTTCCTTGTGATACCATTAATGTACGAGCATCTGGAGACACATCTGAATCCCATGTTACGACTTTCAATCCAGCCTTTTGTGCTTGTTTTTAAAAGCATTATCTAAACCTGTTGGGTCTACTGAAGAAATTGCGATTGAACCTGCTCCTGTTTGAACAGCATTGTTAATAATTGTTACTTGATTTGCAACAGATGCTACTGCATTACCATTGTAATCTACAGTGAAGCCTTCTTTTTTCGCCATTTCTTGTGCACCTAAGTTACCTGATTCAAAGAATGAATTTCCTGTTACTTTAGGAACAAAAACAACTTTACCACCGTTGTTTGCTGCTTGTGTACTCGCGTTTGAATTTGAACTGCTACTTTGAGAGTTACCTCCACATGCACCTAAAAACAAAAAGCAGTTGCTCCAACTAAAACTCCATAAGATAATAATTTTTTGAAATTCATATTAATTCTCCTTTGTATTAAATAAAATTAAGACAACAGTGCAACAATCATTTATTTATGAACTATTCATCTCTAACCTTCCTCCTTATTTCTTTCTTTTTAGATTTTTGAAATACATTAGAATTAATCATAAAGTTAATGATTAACGATACAATCAGTAAAATTCCTACTGGAATATCTTGATATTGTGCATTAATACCAATGAGTGTTAAACCAAATTTCATGAACCCGATAATTAAAGCTGCTAATCCTGTTCCAATAACATTTCCTTTACCACCATAGATAGAAGTTCCACCTAATACTACTGCGGTAATAATTGGTAATGTTAGGTCTGCTCCAAAGTCAGGTTTTGCAGTTCCAAGATAAGAAGTTAAGAGAATCCCTGCAATAGATGCAGCAATACCTGAAAGTACATATGTACTCATTACAAGACGAGCTGTTTTAATTCCTGAATACTCTGCAGTATTACGGTTTACGCCGATAAGGAAAATCTTACGTCCATATTTTGTGAGATGTAAGATGATAAATGAAATCACTAATAAGATAAGGAAGATTATTACCTGATTCGGTATTCCCGCAACGCTTCCTGCTGCAATTTCTTGAAACTCAGGAGGGAAATTTGTAATCCCTTGGTAAGCAACAACACCTGCTAGAGCTGGAACCACTAGTGCTAATCCTGAATAAAGGAACGATCCACCTAATGTGATTACCATCGGCTGCACTTTTGCATATGCAATTAACATTCCACTAATCAATCCGCAAAGAGCTCCTACAAGAATTCCAAGCAATACTGCTAGCCAAATATTGACTCCCATCTTTTGCCATAGAACCCCTACACAGATTGAAGTTAAACCCATTATCGATCCAGCTTGAATATCCATTCCACCTGTGATGATTACATAGGTAACAAAAAAAGCGAAACTATACATACTGGAATAAAGTTATTAATAGAATTCATTAAGATAAATGGATTCAAAAAAATCGTGAGTTTAGACCACCAAAGATGATGAACTCGAGCGATTAATAAAATGACCAAGAAATATTCCCAGCGCCATTTAAATCCTGCTAACACTGATTTCTTCTTTTCCATCCTATTCTCCTCCTTGCTCTACTCTGACACGTAGTCTTTCTTTACGAATATTTTCTTGTGAGCGATGATTTGAGATAGCTCCAATAACTACAATCGCAATTAAAATACCACCAGTAATTGTATTGTTGAATGTAGAAGGAAATTTAAGAAAACTAAAGATACTACTAATTGATGTCATAAGAATTGAACCAATAATTGCACCAAACGTAGATCCTTGTCCCCCTTCTAATGCAATCCCACCGATAACACATGCTGCAATAGCTGTCATCTCATATCCTGTACCATCGGTTGGAGTTACAAATCCAATTCGACTCGCATAGAGGACACCGCCTAAGGCAGCAAAACTTCCACAAATGATGTAGCTTAAAAAAATTTAATACGTTCTACTGGAATCCCAATTAGACGAGCACCATCGATATTATCGCCTACAGCTTTAAAACTCTTTCCAACCATAGTCTTCTTAGTAAAGACATACAGAAGGCTAGCAATTATAAGAGCGCTTGCAAAAACAATTCCAACTGTTCCTCCAATTGTTTCTTGAGATATGTTTAGAAATTCGTTTGGAAAATCTTGCAACCATTGTCCATTCGTATAAATGTATTGAAACCACGGATGATTCCCATCATCCCTAAAAGTCATAATGATTGAAGGGATTTTAAACACTACGATTCCGATGGCGTTAATGATTCCAATAACTACTCCTACAAGGATTGCAACAACAAACACTGAAAGGATGGATGATCCGCCATTAAGCATTTTCCCTGTAACCGCAGCTGTAAAACCTACAGTTGCACCAATCGAAACATCAATTTCACCAGTAAATAAAACGAAACACATTCCGATTGCAACCATCGCATAAACGGCACTATTATTTACGATTTGAAAAAAATATTTTTCTACGGCAAGAAATTGAGGATTAAATAAGCCAACGATTACGAAAAAGGCCAATTATGAATAAGATTGATACAATTTCTCTCTGTTTCAGTAAATTCTTCATGAGACTTTCTCTCCTTTTACAACACCAAATGAGGCACTCATCAGATTTCCTTGATTAATATCCTCGCCAACAAACTCTGCATTTAATCTTCCATGATACATTGTTACTGCTCTATCTGAGAGTTGAACAATTTCTTCCATATCTGAGGAAATCATCAAAGATAGCAAGTCCGCGTTCTTTTTAGTTCTTGTATAATTCTATAAACATCTCCCCGAGCACCAGCATCGATACCTCGAGTTGGTTCATCTAAAATAAGTAATTTTGGCATTGAAGCAATTGCTTTTTGCAATAACTACCTTTTTGTTGATTACCACCAGATAAACTTCCGATTTCATCACTTACATCCATTGATTTAATCTTGAAAGAACGTTTTAAAAGTACTCATACATTTCTTTTTCACGCTTTCCGATCGACAAAATATTTACCAACTGATTGAAGAGAAGCTCCTGTAATATTCATACCTAAATCACTAATTTTGAAAAATCCCATGTTTGAAGCGATCTTCAGGGAACATAATTTAATCCCAGATTGATAACTTCACTAGTTGATTTTCCTGTAATATCGGTATTACCAAGAATAACTTTCCCACCTAAAACTTCATCTTTACCAAAAATAGTTTCAGCCAATTCTGTTCGTCCTGCTCCAACGACTCCTGCAAGTCCGAGAATTTCTCCTGGATATACTTTAAACGAAATATCCTTAAATCCATTGCCAGAGAAGTTATCAACATTAAGTATTGGTTCAACAGAACGATCAATATTTCTTTCGTTCTTATTACTTCTCAAATCATCAATGTTAGCACCATCTGGTAATAAGGCTTGAATTAACATATCATTAGTGAAGTCCTGAGTTTTTCCAGAAAGACTAATAATTCCATCTCGCATAATAATAATATCGGTTGCAATTTGGAATACTTCGGTTAAACGGTGAGTAATATAGAGAATACCCACACCATCTTTCTTCAATTGCTCAATCAGTTCAAATAAGGTTTCTGTTTCATTAAACGTTAAAGAACTAGTCGGTTCATCAAGAATTAACACTTTTGGATTTCTAATCAAACCCTTTAAGAATTTCAACTAACTGTTGTTCAGCAATTGTTAACGTATCTGCTCTTCTTTCTAAGTTGATACTCCATTTAAGTTTTTCAATGAGACTTTGTAATTTTTTCTTCTGCTCATTTGCATCCCCTGGAAGACCAATAAGAATATTTTCTAATACTGTCATATTTTTTTGAAAAGAGCATAGGTTCTTGAGGAACAAGATAAATCCCACTACTTAAAGCTACTGCTGGAGTTAAATTCTTATGACTAACATTTTTCGAGAATAATTTCACCTTGATCAGCTTTATAAATTCCCATGATAATCTTCATTAATGTACTCTTACCAGCACCATTACCCACCGATAATGGCAGAGACTTCTCCTTTTGAGAGACTAATATTAATGCCTTTTTAATACATGGTTATCACCAAATGATTTACATATATTTTCTACATTCAAGCAACTTTACATTTTTCCACGCGTTCCTCCTTTTACAAATGTTACGCACCTGAACTTTTTGTTTACGTGTTCATTGTATCTGTTTTTTTGTATGCGCTGTCAATAGAAGGCATACTAATTTCAAATTTGTACAATTAGTGAAGAATTTGTTTGGGATGTATATTAATAAAAATATTGTGAATATAAGCTTTTAGAAAATGTTTTTAAAATAAGAAAGATTTTTTTATTTCTAAACAATCTAATTGGGTAATAGTAAATTTCAAAAAGTAACATATTTGCTACTGTAGCATATATGTTACTTTTTGCTTTTTACAGAAAAAGTTTCTACTAAAAACGCTATTCAAATAATGAATAACGTCTTTTGAAAATATATAATATTAGTATTTAAAAAGGAGCTGATAATGAACCACTTTTAAAAGAAATCAAACTTTAATTTCGCAGTTTTAACACTTCTCTTCTACTTCTATAATTAGCTCTGATTATTTATCCATCTTATTATTTATATGAATACTTCTGTTATCTATATACAAATTGTAGAAGCGTAGGAATTATTCATGTATAGAAAAATTATTTTCAATTTTTTTAAAGCTATTTTGTACCTTCTAATCTGTATTCTCCCCGTATATAGTATGTCCAGTATAAAAAAATCGAAAAAAATGTCTGAACTCGCATCAAATTTTAGCGAGCAAAAAGGAATTAAGCAACATCAGTCACTTAATCCCTTTATAACAAAGCGTCGTTTTAATCTAAAGCTTTGATAAACTCTTGTGCTACGCGCGTTACACTTTCGTATCCTTCAGTTGCAACTTTAGCTGAAAGCGCACTACCGATACCTACCGCGCAGGCTCCAGCTTCTTTCCACTCTTTTACGTTTGAAGCTGAAACACCACCAGAAGGCATTAAATTCACTTCCGGAATTGGTCCGTGAATGGCTTGGATGAATCCTTTACCAATCGTTCCACCAGGGAATAGTTTTACGATTTTAGCACCAGCAGCAGTCGCGTTGACCACTTCTGTCACTGTTCCGCATCCTGGAGAATATTCAATGTCATTTTCCACTGCGTATTTTGCAATCTCTGGTGAAAAATGTGGACTCACTAAGAATTTTGCACCAGCAGCTTTTGCTAAAGCAGCATGATCTAAATTCATTACCGTTCCAGCGCCAACGATAACTTTGTTGTCATCTTTGAATTCTTCAATCAATTCCTTGATCACTTCATCTGCTTTTGGTGTTGAAAATGTAATTTCAATGTTATAAATGCCACCTTTAATCGCGTAACGTGCAATATTTTTGGCATCTTCTTTATCCTTCCCGCGAATAACCGCAAAGAAGTAGTTTTCCTTTAATTGTTCAACTAACATACTTGATTCGCCTCCAAAAATGTGTATGTTTCTTCTAAATCTCTGAATAAACCTAAACATTGATTATGCTCGAGTTTTTAATTGTTGCCGATATAAGAGTTCACTAACTAGACAAACATCTATACCTGCTGTCACTGCAGCAGTTGCACCAACTATTGTATCTTCAAAAGCAATCGCATCTTTTGAATTAGTGTCAAAACAGTTTAGTGCCGCTAAATAGATATCAGGTGCTGGTTTGAGTTTTTGTACTTGATCTGCACATACGATTGCATCAAAAACGTCACAAGCATCATTTTTAGAAAGTAACTCATTTATTCTCTTTTAGTTGATGAAGAAGCTAAAATCACTTTAAAAGCCTTTTATCTTTTTAAAATTTTCAGCAAGCTCTTTAGCAAACTTTCCTAACTTAATTTCGCTATTATTTAATTTTTTCTTGATAATATTGTTCACGAACGACACGAATTTTTTTTGCTAACTCTGAATCATTTAACAAACTAATAATTTTTGCATCATTAGCCGCTGAACTTTGTCCCGTTAAAGACTCAACAAATCCTTCTGGGACTATAACTCCGTATTCTTTAAAGCCTTGTTTCCATCCTTCAGCATAAATACGCTCAGAATCCACAAATAGACCATCCATATCAAAAATTGCGACTTGCTTAGGCATAAAAATACCCCCTAAAAGTCGTCTTCGTCTGCTTCTTCAACGACAGATTTTTTCCATACATAATCATCAGAGATTGTATAGTTTTTCAATTCATTCACTGCAGCTTCTAAGTCGCTACCAAGGAGTTGTTGGTTAATCCCTTCAAGAACCATTGGTAAGCTTGCTCCAGCAATTAAGCGTACATTTTCAGCACGTTTTTCATCTAATTTATTTACAGAAAGCACTGATTGGTTGTATGGAGAAGCACTTAATAAATCCGCAATAATTAGTACTGATTCATTTTCGTCAAAACCTGCTAATGTAGCATAGATTTTTTCTCCAAATGCTTCTACAGATTCACCTGAGTGCAATCCGATTGTTGTGATTCCTTTGACTTCACCAAAAATCACTTCTGCTGCATCTTTAAATCCAGCAGCTAATTCACCATGCGTTACAATTAAAATTTGCATTATCGTTCCTCCAATATGGTTTCGATTTTTTGACGTTGACGAATTAAAAGTTCGTCATCTATCTTCTCTGAAAGAATAACATTACCTAAAGAATCTAGATCCGGATGGATTTTGAAACTCTTTTGGTTAGAATCTTCCGTCACTGTTAAGGTAGTGTTTGCTCCAACGCTATCTAATTCATAAATTTTTGATTGAGCCTTGACACTATTTCTTAATGCAACAAAACCGATTCCATTCAGTGCAACCACCATCAACAACGGCAAAAAGCTACTCGTTTATTCTTTTTGTATTTTTCAAGTAAACTCAACACTTCAATAATTGATGAAGTGTTTCTCACTTGCGTCTGCTGCTAGGTCTCACCTTGACAATTCCATTAAACACATAGAAGAAAGCTGAGCAAAACAGTCAGAACTGTTGTGAGTAATGTTCCTTCGAACACTCGCATTAGGAAAAAGAAATTCCTAAGCCAATACATAAACTAGCAACACTTTTCAAAAAGCAATTCGAGTCAACGTATTTCGTTTATTCTTTTTCAGTATCCGTGAAGAATAATCGCCAAATGAAACAATTGGCGTATCGAAATACGTAGTGATAATTTTATCCGCCTTTAGAAACATCCCCAATATAAATATTGTGATATTTTCTTTTCTTCTCCTCAATTTCGATGACGTTGATATCATCTCGGATGTTCAAGACATCTGAGAGAAACGTTTGAATAAATTTATCCTTTTGTTTGTCAGTATTTCTCTTTTTCAAGAGAAATCCATAACGAACAATCCAATCGTTCATTTGGCGATTACTTTCCATGATTCTACCTCTTATAAACTAAATTTTTTAAGCACATCATCTAATGATGTCTTGCCTGCTGAAGGAGTAGCTTGGAAATAAATATCTTTAACTCCATAATTGTCGCGAAGATCTTTTAAAGTTTCAGCATCTGCTTTATTTAAATGCACAGATTTTGTTACTAACACATCTTCATCATTTTTCTGTAGCAATACCACCAATATTTAATTCCTCTGGAACTCCATGTTTTCATAAGGTTTGCAATTGTTCCTACTGTTTTCGCAATTAAAATACAGCTATAGTCTTTGAATTTGTATTCATCCCAATAGAATTTTGCTTTTTCTTCAGAAATCACAATTGTCTTTTGGCCAGTACGGTTTCCCGCACTCTTATATAAATCCTTCATAAACGGATCTTTTGCAACTACATCATCGACAACGAAGATTGAGTTTACTCCATTTCTTTGCGATAGTGTAATCATTACTTGTCCGTGGATTAAACGTTCATCCACACGTGCTAAATTAACTTTTCCCATTAAAGGCTCCTCCACATTATAGAATTCCAACAGATGCTAACACAATAAGAATTAATGTTAACCATAATAAAGCTTGTGTAACTTTTGAGTCCCTTCTTAACGAAGTAATAATACACACCCATTACTACTGCTAATGGTAAAATACCAGGGACGATTTTATCCAGTAATTCTTGAATAACGAAGTTTTTACCAGAAAGTGTGAATTGTAGACTTGAAGTCACTTTAACGTAGTTACCAGCTAAAATCCCCATCATAAACAACCCTAAGATTGATAATAAACTAATCGCATCTTTTACACCTGAACTATGAACTAAGCTTGTTGCATTTCTACCTAAAGAGAAACCTTGACGAGCAAAGAATAATCCAACAAAAAGTTGATAAAAGTGCAAAAACAGATGAATGGGAATAATGCACCTAGTGCACTACCTTCTTGAGCCCAAGGAATAGCAATCGCAATAAAAATATATTGCATTGTACCTGAGTCAATTGCATCCCCGATACCAGCAAGAGCACCCATTAAACCAGCTTTAGTGTTATACATTAAGTCATCTGTCATTGTAATTTCTTCATTTTCATACTCTTGACGAGCTTCTTTTCTTTTTCCATTGAAGACATTAAACCAGTGATAACCCCACCACCCCAAGTTAATTGAGTGTTGAAGAAGAGTAATTGTCTCTTATAGCTTTCTTTTTCTTTTTCAGGATCTTTATATAATTTGTTTAAAATTGGCATCATTGCATATAGTAAAGATGCTGAAATATAACGGTCAAATGAGTGTGGAATTTCATTTGCAAAGTGCCATCTTAGATATGCTTTTGTAACGTCCTTTTTGAGTAATTTCTTCAGGAGCTAACGCCACATTTTTTGAGTTGTTTCAGTATTCATTATCTATTCCTCCAATTAAAAATCATCGTCGTCATCATCGTCAAATTGAGCAGTTGATGATCCAGCCGAGCTAGCAGCTACTGGGTTGGTTGTTGCTTTTTAGTTACCATTACGAAAATAGCAGCAACAAGTACACTAATAATTGCATAAGTTACCATTGTAACATTTAAAGGTTTTTAAGATTACACTCATGAAGTATGCTAATAAGAAGAATACTAAGTAATCTTTACGTCCGATAACATAGATTGTTGTAGAGATACCGATTGCGGCTAAACCACCACCGACTACTTCTAACACGTGAAGAACTACTGTTTCTTTTAATTGCCCGATAAGATCTGCAATCACTGGAGCACCCCAGTACAATGAAGCGAATACTAATGGTACGAATAGTAAGAATGAAGCAATTGTTGGATACCAAATGATTGAACGTTTTGATAGCACCTTCATCCATTTTTCTACAGCTTTATCTGTATATTTACCTAAAAATGTATTTAAGAAGAATCTGAATTGATATAAATAACTTCCCTAATAATCCAACTGGAACTGCAACCCCAATAGCTGCTTCTGGTGTTAAATTCCCTAATCAAAAGCTAATCGGTACGGCAATTGCTGCTGCAATTGCAGGTTCTGAAAGCATTGATCCACCAGGAGAGAACACTCCCATGTAGATTAATTGAAGAGCTGCTGTAACAATCATTGCATTACTAACATCTCCCATAATAACTCCGCAGACTAGACCAGTCATTAATGGCGAGAAGCGAAGTGTTAAGGTCGCTACCACCACCAAGCCATCTTGACATAACAGCTGCTACCCATAGAGCAATTAATAAACTTTGTACTACTGATAATGTTTCCATTACCTTTTTCCTCCTTTATTTGTTAGAAATATATTCTTCTAACTCTAATAATTTTTCTTTTAAATAATTAAAATTAATTTCAATTGGTAACAAATGAACTTTAGCTTTGCTATCCACAAATCTAACAACATCATCTATCACAGTTTCATCTTCTGGGTAAATCCCCATATGATGTAAAGATTGAGGTAAATTTAATTCTTCATAATATGGAATCAATTCATCAATCACATTCCATTTATTTTCTAATGCTAATTGGTAGAAAATACCATAGGCTACTTTCTCACCATGTAAAAACTTATGACTTTCATGAATATATTTCGCAATTCCATCATGAATGGCATGAGCTGCTGCATTTCTTGCATATTTGTCACCTAAACCACCTACAAGACCTGCTACCGCAAACACTATTTCAGAACATTGAATAAATTCATCACTATGACTTGTTTTTCATATCTTCGATAGCTTTGTTTCCTTTTTCCATTAATACGTCTTTGGAAATTTTTGCAGTATATCTAGCAAGCGATACGAAAGCTTCTGACTGTAAAAAGTCTTGAGAAGTAATTAAGTCAGATTCGTACCATTTAGCAAGAGTATCCGCAATACCTGCTACGAAATACTCTACTGGAGAATCTATTACTAATCTTGGATCTGTTATAAAAGAAGCTTGCTTGTTGTAGAAAATGCTCTGTTTTCCCTTCTGAATCTCCATTTTCCTTGTACATTACAGAAAGTGGTGTCCATGGAGCACAGTTACTTGTCAAAGTAGGAATAACACCAAACGGTACATTTGCTACATTTGCAGCATAACCAACTAAATCAGTTAGTTTACCACCACCAACTCCGATAATAAAATCACAATTCTCGATTTTTAACTTTATCTACAATTAAATCAGTTCCATAGTAACTACATTCACCTGTATATTGATGAAAAACAAAACGATACTTTTCTGAATCTAAAAAGGTTAAAAATTTCTTTGCTTTCTTCCATGAAATAGTTCCATGAACTACTAACACTGTTTTGGCCTTATGGGCATCCAAAACATTTACCACTTCATCAATTGCATTAACTGCATAACGATAATATTGTGGACCAACTTTCACTTTTAAATCGTCAATCATTTTACTTCTCCTTTCACATAACTACTTTTACTTTGTACAGATCTTACAGGAAGCTTTCCTTCCACAATCACCTCGCAATCTTCTACACATTTTTCTCCCATTGCCTCTAAACATTCCATGGTATATGCGAAGTATGGAGTAACCACTACATTTTCAAATGCAAGATATGGATGGTTAGCGCGTCCTGGTTCAACTTCTAGCACGTCGGTTTGCAAAACCAGCAATTTTTACCAGATTTTAACCCCTCTACAATTGCTTTTTCATCAACTAACGCTCCTCTAGCTGAGTTGGAAATATACACATTTGGCTTCATCATTTCAATCTCTTTCTTTGAAATAAAATGATAATTCTCTTCAGTAAGGTTTGCACATAAACAAATAACGTCCGAATTACGAATTAAATCTTCAAATTCTACTTTTTCTGCACCATGCTGTTCGATTTCTAACTTAGTCTTATAAGGGTCATAGGCGAGAACTCTACATCTGAATCCGAATTTTAGTGTTTCAGCAACACAACCCCCAGTATTTCCGATTCCGATAACACCAACTACTTTGTTATAAAGTGAATGGCCAATAAATGACGCTCTTCTTTCCCATTGATTTTCTTCAACAGCGTCTAAAGCACCAACTGTTCTTCTCATAACAGCTAATAAGTTCGTGATGTTATTACCCGCAACAGCATCACGTTCTACAAGCGCGGGGATAATTGAAACAATTGTGTTATGTTTTCTCGCTGCTTCTAAATTAACATTATTAAATCCAATACCATGTCTTGATATCAAAAAGTAATTCATCTTTATGTTCAAAGAATTCAGTATCAAAAATGGTGTTACACTTGCGATGATGATGTCATAGCCTTTCAAATTTTCCGCTAGTTCCTTCCCAGGAATTTCTTGTGGAAAATTGAAATACTCAACTTCACCAATATTTCTTAATCTTTCTAAGTGGTTGGGGAAGATTCTTCCGAAACTACTCGAATTGACAATAGCGATTTTATGATGACTCATGAAAATTGCCTCCTCGTTATTTCATCTTCATTTCGTGTCCGCCAAACCCATTTCTTAAAGAAGAAACAAGTTTATTAGAAAAATTCATCTGCACCGCAGCTACTATTTCGAACAAATAATGAGTCTGCGATAACTGGAGTTGGAACTCCTAGGCGAAGTGCTTCTTCTAATGTCCATTTAGCTTCACCATTGCTTCCGATGACTCCTTCAATTTTTTCAAGTTTAGGGTCTTTACGAAAGGCTTCTTGTAGCCAATTCCATTAACCATGAACGGATGACTGAACCATTATTCCAAACTTTTGCGACTTTTTCGTTATCAAATGTGTATTCAGAATGCTCCAAAAATATTGAAACCTTCTCCAATGGCTTGCATCATTCCGTATTCCACTCCATTGTGAACCATCTTCAAGTAATGTCCTGCAGAAGGTTGATCTACAAATAGACAACCATCTTCAATCGCGATTGCTTCGAAGAAGTCTTTCACTTGGTCGAAAGCTTCTTGGTCGCCACCAATCATTAGGCAGGCACTGTTTCTAGCTCCGCTCATTCCTCCAGAAGTTCCACAATCTAGGAAATAAATTTCTTTTTCTTTTTAAAGTATGATAGTTATTCAAACTATCTTTATAGTTAGAGTTTCCGCTATCAATGACAATATCTCCTGCTTTTAAGAGATTTGACAATTCATTAACAACTCCATTTGTAATTTTTCCAGCTGGAAGACTAAGCATCACCACTCTGACATCGTCCAAGTTTCCAATCAATTCATCGATGGAATGATTAACAGTTAAACCTGCTTCATGAGCCTTTGCTACTGACTCAGTTGACACATCAAAACCTACGACGTCAAAAGCATGTTCTTTAGCATTAAGCGCTAAATTCAATCCCATTTTTCCGAGTCCAATTAATCCGATTTTCATGTTGCATAGCTTCCTTTCAAGCTTTAATATTGTTTTTCTACTGCTTCTTCAAGACCTTGTAAGTATGAAATACCAATTGCACGGTCATATAATCCGTAACCAGGTCTTGCAACTTCACCCCAGATAGTACGTCCGTGGTCTGGACGAGCGATGCCATCAAATCCGATGTCATGTAACGCCTTCACAATTGCATACATATCTAGTGAACCTTCTTTACTTAAGTGAGCTGATTCTAAGAAATGTTTATCTCCAAGAATTTGTACATTTCTTAAGTGTGCGAAATGGATTTTTCCTTTTAATGAGTGAATAATATCCACTAAATCATTTTCTGGATTTGCTCCAAGTGAACCAGTACATAAAGTTACTCCGTTGTAATCAGAATCAACGGCATTCACGATTTTTAGGATATCTTCTTTATTTTTAGTGATACGAGGAAGACCAAACATATCAAATGGTGGATCATCTGGGTGAATCGCCATCTTCACGCCATACTCCTCACAGACAGGAATCACTCTTTCTAAGAAGTAGCAAAGGTTTTCGAATAGTTTTTCTTCTGTAATTCCTTTGTACATATCTTCAAGTTTTTGGAATTTTGCCAAGACGTTCAGGTTCCCAACCAGATAATTGGAATCCAGAAGTTTGTCCGCTAATTAATCCAAACATTTGCTTCGGTTCGATTTGTTGAACCACTTTATCATCATATTCAAGTGTATGAGATCCATCTGGAAGTTCGTACTCTAGATTTGTTTTTGCCCATCCAAAGATTGGTTTGAAACTGTAGCAAATCACGTTTACTCCAAGTTCTCCAAGATTTTTGATGTTTTCTTTATACACTTCAATATAGTGGTCACGTTCAGGTGTCCCAGCTTTAATCGAATCATGAATCGATACACTTTCAATACCTGCTAAAGTAAGCCCTTTTGCTTCTACTGCATTTTTCAGCGCAAGAATTTCTTCTTTAGTCCACAAGTCTCCTGGTAATTTTTTCACAAGAGTTCCAACAACACCGTGCATATTTGGGATTTGTCGAATGTGGTCTAATGTGATAGGGTCATTGTCTCCATACCATCTAAATGTCCATTTCAATTTTTTCACCTTCTGTATACTGTTCTAAAGTTAACTTATACTAAAAAGTATAACATTAAATTTTTATTTTGTAAACCCTTTTATAAAAAATATTTTTATTTTACTTTTTATTCTCTATGTTATTATTTCTGTAAATAAAGGAAACAGGGAGGCTTCTCATGCAAAACATTTATTTATTAAACATCATTAAACAAAATAAAAATAAATTTAGTTCCTCTGAAGATTCTCTAGTGGACTACTTTTTACAATTAAAAAAACGATGAGCTCGTTAATAAAACCTTAGCTGATATGGCAAACGAAACAGATATTTCACAAACAACGATTTATAATTTCGTAAAAATTAGGGTTTTAATGGATTTCAAGATTTTCAAAAATTAAACTAGCTTCTAATTCTATCATCCCTACTCAACCAGAACGTTTCGTAAACTATACTGAGATTGATCCTTCGGACTCTTATATAGAAGTTGCTAAGAAAACCATTCATTTTAATCAACAATCACTAGAAAACTTGATTAATTTTTTAGACGAAAAAACTTTACATCGCATAGTTCGTTTACTTGAAAAGAGTCATGACGTATACTTCTTTGGTCAAGGAGGTTCTTCCGTTATTGCATTGAGACTCTTATCATAAGTTTCTTCGTACAAAACTAAATTGCCACTATGTTTCTGATTACCATATTCAATTGAGTATTTGTAGTAAATTATCAAAAAAAGATTGCGTATTTCTCTTCTCCCACTCAGGTGATTCGTTAGAAACGATTAATCTTGCTAAAATTTTACAAAAGAATGGTTGCCCAGTTATTTGTATTACAGGAAACCCTACTGGTAAAATTCTTAAACTTGCAACAGAATCCGTTATTGCTTTCTCACAAGAAGCAAAATACAGAACAGAGAGCCTGACTTCACGCCTACTATATCAAACTGTCATGGATATACTTTACACCATCATTATGTTCAAAGACGAAGAGGAAAATGAAAAGGTACTAAAGAGGATAAGAAGTGCAATCTCACTTTCAAAAACGAGTGAGGATTAATCTTCCACTAACAATGTTTGTCAAAAACGAAAGGACGGTAGATTTTTCAACCGTCCTTTTTCCCTATATATAAATCCCGAAATTCACTTATAAGTGAATTTCGGGATTTCTGCATTTTACTGTTTATTTTTGTTTCAATTTATAGTTTCGCGTATAGTTTTCAACGTAATCGTTCCAAACACAGCTACTGTCAATAAGTTGATGATACTTGCAATCCAGCCTTGCGTAAATACAATCGTTGTGGATTGTTGATAGAACAATACATCGAGCGTTGGCGCAATCAATCCGAAAATGGCAATATTGACTACCGCTTGTACGACATTAAATCGAATCATATCATGTTGTGAAAATACTCCTTGGCGTAAGCTGTTGCGACGAATCGCAAAGCCAAATACAAAACCCTAACGCACCCTGTACTTAGCGCCCAGAAAAGCCACAAGTGATCCGTATAGATTAAATCAAATAATACATGCCCAGTAAAACCGACAATGGCTGCTGGAATCGCGCCTGCAACACCTGCAAAGAGTGCAAGGTAGCCATATGCAAATTGAATATATACTCCCTCAATTGGTGTTGTAATCGACGTTAGTGTCATTAACGTTGTCATAATTCCAATCCCAAGAATGGTATAGAGAATTGTTTTAAACAGTCCGTCTTTCACAATACCCCTCCTTTACCTATTTCGATGTTGGCTCTTCTCCAATAATACGTACTTCTGGCTCTAGAGCAACGCCGTCTTTTTCTAAAATCACTTTTTGAACATAACGGATTAAATCCATATAGTCCGTTGCTGTTCCGTTATCAATATTCACCATAAATCCAGCATGCTTTTTAGAGACTTGCACGCCACCGATTTGATGTCCTTGAAGTCCAGCATCTTGGATTAGTTTTCCTGTAAAATGCCCCTGTGGACGTTTAAACACGCTCCCACAAGACGGATACTCAAGCGGTTGTTTGCTTTGGCGTAAATGGGTTAATTCTGCTACTTTTTGATCAATCTCTTCTTGAACGCCTTCTTTGAGTCGGAATCCAACTTCAATCACAAGATCGCCTGTTTTTTGAACATGGCTATGACGATAGCTGAAGTTTAAGTCTTCGTTGGTGTAAGTTTTGAATTCCCCATCCGGAGTAATCACTTCCACGTACTCAACGACTTCACTCACTTCACCGCCGTAAGCCCCAGCGTTCATGAAAATCGCTCCACCGACACTTCCTGGAATGCCACAAGCAAATTCTAAGCCTGTTAATCCATTTTTCGCAGCTTCTTTTGAGACATCAATTAAGGCTACTCCGCCTTCAGCGACGATTTGTGTATCCGATACGGTTAAATGAGACATATCGTTTAACATAATCACAGCACCGCTAATACCCGCCATCTTTAATAATCACGTTTGAGGCATTTCCTAAAATCGTCGTTGGAATATTTTTTTCACGAAGCCAATGCATCACTGCGCTTGCTTCTTTTTATCTTTTGGAAAAAAATCAGAATGGCAGCATGGCCACCTGTTTTTTTGTAAATGTATAATTTTTAAGTGGTTCGTTGTAAAAACTTTTTACATCCGGAAACTCTGTTGAAAATACAGTATAATCCATATTCTTCTCCTTATTCGTAATCCTTTTTAATACTACTATTCTCACACGATTACGTCAACTATTTGGAAGACTTTAGCTTACGCTTCCCATTCTTGTAATAGTTGGTGCACCATTTGCGCAGAACGTTTTTCCTGCTTGAACGATAAAACGTATCAAAATCAACCGCAGACGTTCCCACGTTCTGGAATATCTGAAATGGCACGAATCACGATAAATGGAACTCCAAACGCGTGACATGCTTGCGCAATCGCTGCCCCTTCCATCTCCGAAGCCATCACATCTGGGAAGTGTTTTTAAAATATGCGTTCTTTGCTCACGAGTATGGATAAAAGCTGTCAGAAGAAACGATAAGCCCCGTATGGCTCTTTAAATCCACCTTAGCAATCGCTTGTTCAATGGACGGTAAAAAGTCTTGGTTCATTGCAAAACGCGCTGGCATGCCCGGCATTTGCCCGTAAACGTAATTAAAGGCTGTGACGTCGGCATCACAATACGCTAGTTCTGTCCCAATGACGATATCTCCGATTTCTAGAGTTGTGCCAAATCCACCTGCAGAACCTGTATTAATCACTAAGTCTACACCGAAGCGGTCGATTAAGATTCCTGCAGCCAGTGCAGACATCACTTTCCCAATTCCTGATTGGACTAGGACAATCGATTTCCCTACAAGTGTGCCTTCGATAAATTCCCAGTTGGCAACGGTTGTTTTCTTCTCAATCGTCATCTCTTCTTCAAGGAGACGCTTTTCTTCTTCCATTGCCGCAATAATTCCAAATTTCATTCTTTCACCTCATCCTTATCGTTCGATCTGTTTCGCCATCAAGACGATATCTTCATATCCGTCACCGATTTTTACACCGTTCTTAAGGCGGCCTTCTTCTTCAAAGCCACACTTCTCATAAAGTCGGCGTGCCTTCTTATTCACAGCTACGACCTCAAGTTCAACACGACTGAGCGTTGAATATTCCTTCACCCAATCCAGCATTTCTTCCATCATCACGGTCGCAATCCCTTGGCCCCAGTAAGACTTCAATACGCTAATTCCTAATTCACCACGGTGTGAGAATTTAGGATGCAAGCTTCCCGCAATAGAACCTACAGCAATAATCTCGTCACCGTCTTTTGCCAGTAACATATATTGGTTTTCGTTCTCGTAGAGCGATTCAATAAACAACTCTTCTTGAGCCACAGAATACTTCAACCCTTCTGGTCCAAAGGAAAGAAAATCTGTTTCACTGCCTACTTTTTTACTATAATCTAATAACGCTTTAGCATCGTCTTTGACTGGAAGTGCAAATGTAATTTCTAGTTCTTTACTCATCTGTTGCCTCCTCCAATTTGTTGATAAATTCTTCGTACTCTTTTCCGTGTGGGACTAAACGAATCACACGTTCAGACTCTCCGTCTCCCTACACGGTCGATTTGAATCTTTTAAGAATGTCGAAGGAAGTTCATCTTCGATATACTGCGCCCATTCAACGACGCACACCACCCGCATAGAAGTACTCTTCGAGGCCCACTTCGCTTGCGCCACCACTTTCTTCTATACGATACATATCCATATGAAATAGCGGTAAGCGGCCTTTACGGTATTCACGAATCAATGTATACGTTGGGACTCTTAATGACACGGTCGATGCCTAAACCAACAGCGATTCCCTTTTTGTAGAGTCGTCTTTCCAGCGCCTAAATCGCCTTCTAGAATGACGCAGCTATTTTCAAATAACGCTTCACCTAGACGCTGTCCTAGCGCCATTGTCTCCTCTTGTGATGTTGTATGTACTTCAAACATGATGATACTCCTTCAAACTTGGTTCGTTGTCTTGCATAAAAAAAGAGCCAAGACAAACTGTCTTAGCTCATTATAGCATATTTTGCTTATTTTAGAACGCGTCCTAAGAATTCTTTTGTACGGTCTACTTGTGGGTTTTCAAAGATTTGTTCTGGAGTTCCTTCTTCAGCGATAACCCCTTTATCCATGAAGACAACACGGTCACTGACTTCTTTGGCAAATCCCATTTCGTGCGTTACAACGATCATTGTTAGCCCTGTGTGCGCTAAGCTTTTCATTGTTTCTAACACTTCATTTACCATTTCTGGGTCAAGTGCTGACGTTGGTTCGTCGAAAAGCAATACATCTGGTTGCATTGATAATGCACGCGCGATGGCTACACGTTGTTTTTGACCACCTGATAATTGACGAGGTTTTGCATTGATGTACGCTGCCATTCCTACTTTTTCAAGGAATTCTTTTGCGATTTTTTCTGCTTCCTCTTTTGATTTTTTCAACACTTTCATCGGTCCAACAATACAGTTTTCTAACACGTTTCAAGTTGTTAAATAAGTTAAATTGTTGGAACACCATTCCTACGTGAGTACGATATTCGTAAATGCTCTTGTCATGTTCAAGAATATTTTGGCCATTGTAGTAGATTTCGCCTGAAGTTGGTTTTTCAAGTAAGTTTACACAACGTAAGAGTGTTGATTTACCAGAACCACTTGATCCGATAATCGTTACTACTTCCCCTCGTTTTACTTCAAAAGAAATATCTTTAAGAACTTCATTAGTACCGAAAGTTTTACTTAAGTTTTGAATGGAAATTACTGCTTCGCTCATTATGCATTTCCTTTCTGTCTAGTTTTTTCTTCGACTGCTGACATTGAGTTTGAGTTCAATGGATCTGAATAAATCACTTCATAGTTATCTGGACCATCTAATTTACGCTCGAGTAACGTAAAATACGAGTCACTGTGAATGTCATGATGAAGTATAAAATTAATGTGACAAAAGAATGTATCGAAGTAACGGAAGTTTTTGTCCCGCAACTGTTTTTTTGTCGCAAAGTACAATTCTGATACAGAAATTACGTTCAATACAGAAGTATCTTTGATGTTGATAACGAACTCGTTCCCTACTGCTGGAAGGATGTTACGGAGTACTTGTGGGAAAACAACATAGCGCATTGTTTGCCAGTGCGTCATCCCGATAGCTTGGCTGGCTTCAAATTGTCCTTGGTCGATAGAGATAATCCCACCACGAACGATTTCTGACATATAAGCCCCTGTGTTAATCGATACGATGAAGATCGCAGCGAATGTTACATCTAAAGTTGATCCCAAACATTAATGCTGTTCCGTAGTAAATTACCATCGCTTGTACGATCATCGGTGTTCCACGGAAGAATTCTGTATAGCAGTTTAAAATGATGACTGCAATTTTTAAGAGAATACGTTTAGGTCCTTTTTCTGGTAGTGGAATTGTTTTAACAAATCCGATGAACATCCCGATTAATGTCCCAATAATTGTACCAATAATCGAAATATATAGTGTAATCCAAGCACCTGTTAAAAACATTTGCCAGTTCTGTTGAATGATTTTTACAATCCAATCAATACTCATTTATTTTCCTACTTTCTGTATTTAATGTGTATGTATACGCCACACGAGGTGGCGGTGTGTTATGTTTGTTTTCTATATTCCGTGAGTGCCCTTGCGCAGTGGTGAAGTTGAGCTCTCTGTCACCCAACATTCACACTGTGAATATTGGCTAAACGCTTTTGCTCACATCCTGTGAGTTGAACTCAGGGCTCAGAGGACTGACGTCCACTTTCCCGAGATAGTCCGCACGAACGTTTGCACGTTCCCTTGCGTCTATCTGCGGTCCAGTCATTCAGCCTCTGAGCGCTTTCGTCCCTCACATCCTGATTATTCCGCTGCAGGTTGGTTTTTTTAATTGCATCTTGCATGATTTGTTGACGTTCTTCGCTAGAGATTGTTTTTAATGCTTCGTTGATTTCTTTTGTTAATGGGCTATCTTTTTTAACACCCAACAGCTGTTTGTGTGTCTTCTGGTGATGCTTTGAAGCCATCTGTTAATTTAACCATTACGAAGTCGCTGTTTGCTGCTTGAGCAGAAATTGCTTCTGGTAATTCAGAAACGTAAGCATCGATTGTTCCTGCTTGAAGTGCAACACGCATTGCTGGGAAGTTATCCATAGCAGCTTGTTTGTCAACGCCTGGAATTTGGTCGATCACTGAGTAGTGGAAAGTGTTTAATTGAGCTGTTACTTTTGCACCAGCAAAATCAGCTAATGAAGTAGCATTTGCGTATTTAGAACCTTTTTTAACCACTAATACTAATTGTGAATCATAGTAAGAATCTGTAAAGTCGATTGTTGCTTTACGTTCTTCTGTAGGACTCATACCAGCAATGATCGCATCTATTTTACCTGAAACAAGCGCTGGTGTTAAGCCATCCCACTCAGTTTTTACAATTACTAATTCTTTTCCTAATTGTTTAGCTACACGTTTTGCGATTTCAACGTCGTAACCGCCTGCGTATTGGTCAGTCCCTTGAATTTTTACCGCACCGTTTGAGTCATCTTTTTGAGTCCAGTTAAATGGTGGGTAACCTGCTTCCATCCCAACCACTAATTGGTTTTGGTTTGCTGTCCCTTGGCTAACAGGTGTTCCACACGCTGCTAAACCTACTGTCATTGCTAAAGCTGCAATTGCGCCTAAAATTTTTTTCATTTTCTTTCTCTCCTTCTCGATTATCAAACTGGTTCCTCATAACACACAAAAAGGAACCACGAACAAAAAGCCGTGATTCCCTCATAAAAAGTCATAAGTAGTCATTCTTTTTGCCCGGTAATTGATTGCACTTCATGAGTATCTGGGCAGATATCATGACAGTGACTGACCTATTATGACCAGCCCCCAACGTTTTCACGTTTCGGCGAAATCCCCTTTCCAGTTTCCTGTACTCTTGTCATCCGCACCTCAGTTCAATAACCATTTGATTTAATTGATGAAAATAAATTAACATACATTTTCTTGAAAGTCAACCCATATATTTTTCATTTTTTTGAAAATAACTAACAAAAAAATCTATATTATATTTCAAACGAAACTCGCTTATGACTTATCGCAGTAGCTGATTGGATAAAGCCTCATCACCGTGATTTGCTTTATCTAATCAGCCTGCGAGTAAGACTACAGTTAAATTGACTCACTGTGAGTCAATTTTTTCCTTCGTCTTACTCCCTTTTTCCCCCTCATTCTCTAACATTATGCCTCAGATACATTTTTGACTAGTAAAGTGATTATTAATTGCGGATTTTATATAGCATACTGAGATGAAATGAATTACTCGGAGTTGGTATTTATACCATACTCCCGAGTTTTGAAACTTTCAAAGGCGAGAGACTCATAGAGCTCGAGTCGGTGCAACATTATAGCCACTATAAAACAAATCCGCAAGGATTCTGAATAATTCTTTTCTCCTCTCCTTCACTACCAGGGTTGCCTTAGAAATGATCATTTTTTGGCACAAAAAATAAATGATTACGAAGGAACTTCGAGTTTCTATAATCGCAGTGGTGGGAAATCGTATCAAATGCGAATTAGTAGGGAGTTAGGAATTTATTCCTTACTCCTACTTTGAGACTTTGAAAGGTGAGAGACTCTGAGGCTCGAACCGGTACCCTCACTACAGCGATTATAAAAAAAAACTCGAAGGTTCCGAAGTAATCATTATTATATTCTATATTTCAAGCACAAAAGAGTGCCTCATTTCTGAGGCACCCTGTTAGATGAATTATTTATTCACGTTTTTCCCATTGCCAGTTCACAACTTCAGGAATATCTTCCCCGTGTTCACGGATGTAGCTGTGGTGGAATTCCACAGTTTCGTCCATTTTCGCAGCAAATTCGCTAGCTTTGTCGCCGTATACAGCAACTGCAGCGTCTTTAGCAACGTGGAAGCGGTCCATTTCAGATAATACACGCATATCGAATGGAGTTGTGATATCTCCGTTTTCACGGTATCCGTGGATATGAACGTTATGGTTGTGACGATCGAAGAATAAGTCACGAATCATACCTTCATAACCGTGGAAGCAGAATACAACTGGTTTTGTCAGTAGTAAATAATTTGTCGAATTCTTCATCAGATAAACCACGTGGGTCAACTTTTTGGAGAACGTAATTTCAAGATATCTACTACGTTGATGAAGCGAATCTTCAATTCTGGGAATTGTTTGTGCAAGATTGAAATACCTGCTAATGCTTCTAAGTTAGGTTCAGTACCTGCAGCAGCGATCACTACGTCTGGTTCTTCTCCTTCTTTCACTGTTGAAGCCCAATCAATTACTTTGTAACCTTCGCTCACTAATTCTTTAGCTTCTTCTACAGAGTAGAATTGTGGACGTGGGTGTTTTGAAGAAACGATTAAGTTAATTTTATCTTCTGAACTTAAAAGCTTCAGCCATAACAGCCATCAAGCTGTTTTGTATCCGCTGGTAAGTATTCACGAACGAATTCAGGTTTTTTTCTCAGCTAAGTGTGTTAATAAACCTGGATCTTGGTGAGTATATCCATTGTGGTCTTGTTGGAACACTGTTGATGTTGCAATCAAGTTTAATGATGGATAGTTTTTTACGCCATGGAGCGTGAGTTTTAGCTTTACGTAACCATTTGAAGTGTTGAGTGATCATTGAGTCAACTACACGTAAGAATGATTCGTAAGATGCGAAGAATCCGTGACGACCTGTTAATACATACCCTTCTAAGAATCCTTCAGCTTGGTGTTCTGATAATTGTGAGTCGATGACACGACCAACTGGTGAAATCCATTCATCGTAGCTTTCATCACGACGACCAACCCATTGACGGTTCGTTGCTTTGAAGACTTCGTTTAGACGGTTAGATTTAGTTTCGTCTGGTCCGAAAGATACGGAAGTTATCTGGGTTTGCTTTTACTAAGTCAGCAGCAAAACGACCAAATTCGATCATATCTTGTTTTTGGATAGCACCTGGTTTAGATGTATCGATTGCATGTTTAGTCCAATCAGTAATTTCCATTGGTTTTACAACCCCTGCGTTAGTGATTGGGTTCATGCTCATACGACGTGGGCCTTTTGGAGAAATTGCAGCAATTTCTTCTACTAATTTACCATTTTCATCGAATAATTCTTCTGGACGGTATGATTTCAACCAGTCAACTAAAGCATCGATGTGTTCCATAGCTTCTCCAGATACTGGAATTGGAACTTGGTGAGCACGGAATCCGCCTTCGATTGGTTCGTGGTTCCATTCTTTTGGACCTGTCCAACCTTTAGGAGTACGTACTACTAATACTGGCCAATGTGGCATTGTAGCTTCTTCGGCGCTCTTAGAACGAGCTTCTTTTTGAATCGCTTGGATTTTTTCAATAGCTTCATCTAATTTAGCAGCCATTAATGGGTGAACTTCTTTAGGATCTGTTCCTTCTACGAAGATTGGATCCCATCCTAAACCGTTGAAGTATTGAGTTAATTCTTCATCAGTACGACGAGCTAAAAATAGTTGGGTTGTGGATTTTACCACCGTTTAAAGTAAAGGATTGGTAAAACTGCACCATCGTTTACTGGGTTGATGAATGTGTTTGAGAACCAACCAGCTGCTAAAGGACCAGTTTCTGCTTCTCCGTCACCGATAACTGCTGCTGCAATTACGTTAGGATTATCTAAAACAGCACCTGTAGCATGTGATAATGAGTAACCTAATTCTCCACCTTCGTGAATTGAACCAGGAGTTTCTGGAGCAGCGTGAGACACAATTCCTCCAGGGAATGAGAAGATTTTACATAATTGTTTGAACCCTGCTTCATCTTGAGTGATTTGTGGGTATAACTCAGTGTAAGATCCATCTAAGTAAGAGTTAGAAACCATTACTTGTCCACCGTGACCTGGTCCTTCAATGTAGAACATATCTAAGTCATATTTATTAATAGCACGGTTTAAGTGTGCGTAAATAAAGTTTTGTCCTGCGATTGTTCCCCAGTGTCCGATTGGATGAAGTTTAACGTCTTCTTTTTTTGGATTGGACGACGTAAAAGTGGGTTATCTTTTCAAAGTACATTTGAGCTACTGAAATGTAGTTCGCTGCACGCCACCAAGCATCCACTTTTGCTAAGTATTCTGGTGTATCAAATTGTGTCATGTGTATTTGTCTTCCCTTCTTATTTTTGGCTTCTAAAGAAATTCGAAAATGGCGTTTCAAAAATCCTTCTTTTATTTACCGCAAAGTATTTACCATACCTAATTACGGGTGTCAAGAAGAATTACTAAAACGGTCATCGTTTTGATGGTTTTCGATTATCTTTAGGAAATATTCCTGTTTTTAGACCGTATTTCTACTAATCCAAAACGTTCATAACCACATTTATTTGACTATTTCAACTCGAATATTGATCATAACTCATCATCGAGTACTCTATTTTACCATTTTTTATGTTCATTCTGCAATAAAACGTTCATAAAAAGTCAGATAGGATCAAAAAAACCGAGGTGAAATTCCTCGGTTTTTCCATCTCAATAAGGCTCATTAAGATTTTTTTATTTAAAATATTGTAGAAATTCTCCGTATCCCTCTTCTTCCAGCTTTAGCAACTGGGATGAAACGAAGAGATGCAGAATTGATGCAATAACGGAGTCCCGCCTAATTCTTTTTGGACCATCTTCGAAAGACGTGTCCTAAATGAGAATCTGCTTGACCACTTCTAACTTCTGTTCTCTTACGGTTCAATTTGAAGTCTTCTTTTTCCGTTAGTGTTGTATTTTCAATTGGTTTTGAAAATGATGGCCAACCGCAACCAGCATCAAATTTATCTTTTGAGCTGAAGAGCGGCTCTCCACTAACGATATCTACATAGATTCCATCTTCATAGAAATCATCATATTCTCCTGAAAAAGGTCTTTCTGTGGCTTCGTTTTTGAGTCACTTCATATTGAATTTCTGTTAAATCGTTTTTTTAGTTCTTCTTTTTGAAAAATTCCATCGTGGTTTCTCCTATTCAAATTGTTGTCGTTTCGACTGATGTGGATCTTGAATTCTCTTGAAGAGATGTTCCAAGTCCTTATTCGTTAAATGAACGAGTACGGGTCTTCCGTGCGGACAGTTATACGGATTGTTACATTTGGCTAAATCCACTAATAACTGACGTGCTTCCCATTCACTTAAATGATGGTTTGCCTTAATCGAACCTTTACAGCTCATCATAATCGCTGTAGCTTCTCTTAATTTAGCAACCGTAATTTTCTCGTCGGCCAAGATAAAATCGATAATTTCTTCGATAATCGCCTTTTCTTGCCCCTTCTTAATCCACGCTGGATGCGATTGAATTTGGAATGTGTTTTGCCCAAATGGCTCCATCTCGATTCCAAACTCTTCCACAAGCGATAATCGCTCTTCCAACTTCACGCTGTCCTTCTTCGAGAATTCTAGCAAAATTGGTACCATCAATGGCTGACTGACTCTACCGACTTGACCAATCTCCACCTTAAACTGCTCATACTTGATTCGTTCTTGAGCAGCATGTTGGTCAATCATATATAAGCCTTTTTCGTTTTGTGCAAATAAGTAAGTCCCATGCATTTGTCCAAAATAATGCAATTCTGGGAACTCTTTTTCAAATGATTGAGAGTTGATTTTCTCAGCCAACTTCAAGTAATCTGCATGGTCATCATGGCTATCCACGAGTTCTTCTTGCTCCACAGGTTCAACTGTCTGACTTACTTGAACAGGCGCATCATCGTTTGGAAGAACTTCGACTTCTTCTCTTACATTTTCAGTAAACGAAGGTTTTTCTATGCGATTAGATTCCGCAATAGGTGTCTTCAATTGCCACTCCAATGTTTGTTGGACTGGTTTTGGAGCCTCTACACGATTTTCTTTACGTTTGAAGGACAAGTCTTCAATCGATTCAGGAATGCGTTGGACGCCCTGTATTGCCTCTCTAATGGCTTTTTGAATCACCTGTGAGAGTTCTTGCTCTTTACTGATTCGCACTTCTTGTTTCGTTGGATGCACGTTCACATCAACAAGTTGCACGTCCATTTCAATCGAAATAATCGTAATCGGGAATCGTCCCACCATTAAGGTTGAGCCGTATCCAAGTGTAATAGCCTTTGCGATTGCCATATTGCGGATTGGTCGTCCATTAATGAAAATCGATAAGTAATTTCGGTTCGAACGTGTGAGTTCTGGGAGCGACGTATATCCTGACACTTTGAAATCTTCGTCTTCTCCACTGAAAGGTAACATCTTACGAGCGTTCACAGGCCCAATATTTCCAGCGACTGCTTGTAGCAAATCCCCTTTTCCAGAAGTTTGTAACAACAGATTGCCATCATTTTTTAACACAAAGGCAATTTCTGGGTGACTAAGAGACGCCTTACTCACGACATCGGTAATATGCGCTAATTCCGTTTGCAATGTACGAACGAATTTCAACCTGGCTGGTGTGTTATAAAATAAATCTTCAACAAGGAAAGTCGTTCCTTTTAATGGCGGAACGGTCTTCTCTTCTTTGATTTCACCAGATTCAATCTTCAACTCCACGCCGCTGTCTTCTCCGGTTGAAGTCGTCAGCGTCACTTTCGATACGGCTGTAATACTCGCCAAGGCTTCCCCACGGAACCCGAGTGTACGGATTCTAAAGAGTTGTTCCGGCGAATAGAGTTTACTCGTTGTATGACGTTTAATCGACATACGAGCATCCTCTTTCGTCATCCCGATTCCGTTATCTTGGATGCGAATCTTGCGAAGGCCACTCTCTTCGATTTCAATCTCGATTCGAGTACTTCCAGCGTCAATCGCGTTTTCGAGTAATTCCTTTCACCACAGACGAAGGACGTTCGATGACTTCCCCTGCTGCAATCTGGTTTGTCAGTAATGTACTTAATTCTTTAATTGTTCCCATACACTACTCACCCTTTTCCATTTGTTGCCATTTATACAGGATGTTCATTGCATCCATTGGCGTCATACTCATTAAGTTTAATCCTTTAAGTTCGTGAACCCATTCAGGTACGCTTTCTGTTTCTTCTTCAAAGAGCGATACTTGTTCCACAAAGGTGCTATTGTCACTTGCAGCCCCTTTAGCTTCTAAATGATTTAAAATCGTGCTGGCATTTTTCAACAGCTCTGTTGGAAGTCCAGCCAGCTTCGCCACATGAATTCCGTAACTCTTATCGGCTGGTCCTTCTAATACTTTATGCAAGAAGACCACTTCGCCATTTTCTTCAACGGCTCCCACATGCACATTGCGTAAATCTGCGTATTTTTCACTGAGTCTTGTTAACTCGTGATAGTGCGTTGAGAATAATACTTTTGCAGATAAATGCTCGTGAATATACGTGATGATGGCTTCAGCAAGCGCCATTCCATCATACGTAGCCGTTCCACGTCCGATTTCGTCAAACAATAATAAGCTTGTTTCGTCTGCATTTCGAAGTGCGTGGTTTGTCTCCATCATCTCTACCATGAACGTACTTTGGCCAGAAATTAAATCATCGGCTGCCCCAATACGAGTAAAGATTTGCGTGAAGACTGGAATCGTTGCACTCTTTGCAGGTACAAAGCATCCGATTTGCGCCAAAATCACGCAGAGCGCCAATTGTCTCATGTAAGTTGATTTACCGGACATATTCGGCCCAGTAATCAGAAGAATATGTTCGTCTGGGCTCATTGAAATGCTATTTGGCACATACGTTGACTGTCCCATGACCTTTTCAACAACCGGATGGCGACCATCTTCAATCCAAAGTCTACGGTTCTTCATCGAAATCGTAGGCTTCACTAAGTGATAACGTTCGCTCACCACACTGAAGGCTTGTAAGACGTCGATGGTTGCGACAGTTTTAGCCAATTGTTGCAACTGGGCGGTATAGTGTTTCACCTGTTCACGCACTTCTACGAATAATTGGTATTCGAGTGCGCTTGATTTTTCTTCCGCTTCTAAAATCAGCGTTTCTTTTTCTTTTAATTCAGGCGTAATAAAACGTTCCGCATTCGCCAGCGTTTGTTTACGCTCATAACGACTACTATCGAGTTTTCGATAGATTTGATTTGGTCACTTCGATATAGTAACCAAACACCTTGTTAAAACTAATCTTCAATGAACTGATGCCTGTTTGCTCACGTTCTTGTTGTTGGATGCGGCAATCCATTCTTTTCCATGTTTCATCGTATCGCGATACGTATCGAGCGTCGCGTTATACCCTGAACGGATAATATTTCCATCTGAAATCGTAAGAGGTGCATCCTCGTCGATGGCACGGTCGATTAAATCATATAACTCAGGAATATCGAATAAGTTTTCTCCAAGAGCACTCCATTCTTCTGAATCCAAACTATCTACAATCGATTTAAAGATTGGCACTTGTCCAAGTGTTTGTTTGAGTTGCAAGAGGTCACGCGCATTGGCAGTTCCAAAGGACACTTTCCCAACAATTCGTTCTAAGTCATACACACGTTTCAATGTTTCGATAAAGTCTGTACGTTCAAAGTAATGTTGGTTCAATGTTTCCACTAGCGCATGGCGTTTTTGAATCGCACCTTCTAGTACAAGTGGTTTTTCAAGCCATTGTTTAAGGAGACGTCCACCCATCGCTGTTTGCGTCTCGTCTAAGAACCAGAACAATGACCCATGTTTTTGGTTAGCACGAATGGTCGTTGTTAATTCTAAGTTACGTTTTGTCTCATAATTCATTGAGAGATAGAACTCGCTTTGATACGCTTGCGCCTTTTGTAAGTGCGAGAAGCTTCTCTTTTGAGTGAGTTTCAAGTAGCTGAGTAGGTTTTGCACACAACGAACAGAAGCTTCATCTTCTAGTTCTGAGACTAAGTCTGTGCAGTCTTCGGCATTAATTTCATCTTTTTCAATCGTTGAAATCAAGATTTGCATGCTTGTAAAAGAGATGGCGAGTTCTTCTGTCACATCACTATCGACAAGAACAACTTCACGACACATCAAGCTTGAGCATTCACTGCGCACTTCTTCTAAGTTTTCGAGTTGTGTCACTTTTAATTCCCCTGTTGACACATCCACATACGACAGTGCAAATCGTTTCCCAACAAGCGGTAAAATCGACACTAAATAATGGTTTTGATTTTGCGCTTGGTATTCTGTATACGTCCCTGGCGTCAAGACTTGTACAACGTCTCGCTTCACCATTCCCTTTGTCAGCTTTGGATCTTCCAACTGCTCACAAATGGCTACTTTCTTTCCAAGTTCAATCAGCGTTTTAATATATTCTTTTGCGGCATGATGAGGAACCCCACACATTGGAATTGGGTCCTCTGCATTTTTATTTCGACTTGTTAGTGTAATTTCGAGAAGTCTTGCTGCTTCAATCGCATCATCATAAAACAATTCATAAAAATCACCTAGTCGATAGAACAATAAGCAATCAGGATATTTTTCTTTAATCGAAAAATACTGCTGCATCATCGGTGTGTGTTTCGTTTTTTGTGGCATTTCTGACTCTCTTTCTAATCTTTTTATTCAAAAAATGGTGCATCTGGCGTAATACGAATCGGTTGAATCGATTTCGCTTTCCCTGTTTTATCATCAATATCAATTAAACAAGCACTTAGCTGACCTTCATCGTCTTCAGCCACTTCAAATCGTGCCGGTAATTGATTGAGGAATTTCGTAATAATAATATCGCGTTCCATTCCGAGAATTCCGTTATACGGACCTGTCATTCCCACATCGCAAAGGAAGGCTGTCCCTTGTGGAAGAATGCGGGCGTCATTTGTTGGGACATGCGTATGCGTTCCAACAACGGCTGATACTTTCCCGTCTAAGTACCAAGACAATGCTTGCTTTTCACTCGTTACTTCAGCATGGAAGTCGATAAAGATAATCGGCGTTCTCTTTCTAGCTTCTTCAACCGCCTCAGTGATTTTGGCAAAAGGATCGTCCAGCGTATTCATAAATACACGGCCTTGCAAGTTGATGACGGCCACTTCTTTATCGTTACATTTTACATAAACGATTCCTTTTCCTGGAACTCCTGCTGGATAGTTGAGCGGTCGTACCATTTTTGTGGCATCTTCAATGAAATCAAAAATCGCTTTGTTATCAAAGGCATGATTTCCCCAAGCGTTACAACGTCTGCACCAGCCTGCAATAACTCCTTATAAATCTTCTCCGTAATTCCTTTTCCGTGGGCAGCATTTTTCCCCATTAATGACGGTGATTTGTGGTTTATATTTTTTTCTTTAATTTTTGGGACGTATTGTGCGACCATCTCTCTTCCAAGAGAACCGACAACATCGCCAACGAAATAATAATTTCATAAGAGTGCCTCTTTCTAAATCAATGTAGCTCTATTTTTACCATAAAAACAAAGGCTAGAAAATACCTAGATACAACTCATGCACTAGATAGCTTAAATTAACATATATGTTAATTTTCACATCACTGTAATAAGACCATATAAATGACCGTTGGAACAAAGATGCTGAGCAGTGTATTCTCCTTCCACCATTGCAACAACACTACGATTGCAACTGCAATGAGTTTCTGGAATTCCAAATGGTGCTTTTACAAACGAAATATCCTTTAGACAATAAACGACTAGAATTGTAATGATAGCTTGTGGAAGGACCGCAGAAATAAACTGCATGCGGTTCGATAAATTCGTTTGATTACGTAGTACTAGAAATGGGAATAATCGAATCGCGAAAAGTCACGACTCCACTCGTAACAAGAGCAAGAAAAAAATATACGTACTACTCATTTTCTTCCTCCTTCATTTTGTAGTTTCTCACGTTCGAAGATTGCAATTAATCCAATCATCGTTGTCGCTAATGCGCACACAAGGAAAATATTGTTTTTCAACAAAAATTAACCAGAAAATCGCACTCACTCCCCCAATGATAAATGGAAAATAGCGGTCTGCCTTCTTTAATTGGTTCTACAAGAATCACCACAAAAAGTGCCGTCATTGAAAAAAATCGATGCCCTTTGTTGAAAACGGAAGAAATTCACCGATGACAACTCAATGAATCGTTCCAAGTATCCAATAGACAATGGTTCAACAGCCCGACATAGACCATCACTTGTTCATTGCCTTCGTCTCTTCGATTTGTTTCATCCCTACTAATAGCGAGAAGGTTTCATCTGACAAGGCGAAGATTAAATAAAAATGCCTTCCACCCTAACTTTTTTTAAATTCATCAATAAAGCTAACGCCGTAAAAACAACATTCTGGCATTAATAAATAAAGTCATTACAGCAATCATCCAAAAAGCTCATCCCTGCGCTCATAAAATGAGACAAGGAGCAAATTGCATGGATCCAGCATATACAAATACACTTGAAAAAAATAGAAGCCCAAGCAGGAAAATCCTTCTTGTGACATCAAGAGTGCAAATGCAATTCCTAAAAAGATATACCCGAAACAGATGGGTAAACTAATCTGTAAATGCCTGTTTTCAATTCGTTTCATACATTCTCCTAAAAAAACAAAAAAGATTGAAAGCCTGATATACCAGACCTTCAATCTCTTATTTTAACTTATTTTTTTATAAAGATTTAAATGTATTCACTACATTTTTCTACAGTGAATCCTAATGTTTCCATTACTTTATTTCCGTTACCTGATAAACCAAAGCGGTCGATTGTCACAGTTGCCCCATCAAGACCAACGTATTGACCCCATCCGAAACTTGCGCCCATTTCAACGGCTACACGTTTACGAACATCGCTTGGTAATACTGATTCACGGTATTCTTTTGGTTGTTCTTCGAATAAGTTCATGGATGGCATTGAAACAACAGATACATCAATTCCTTCTTCGGCAAGAACTTTTTGCGCTTCAATGGCAAGAGCTACTTCAGAACCTGTCGCAATCAAGATACCTTCTAGAGTATCGCATTTTTGTGGGCTAACCACATATGCCCCACGTTTCACACCTTCATAAGCTAATTCTTTTGAATGTTCAAGAACTGGTAAGTTTTGACGTGAGAATACTAATACCGTTGGACGGTCTTTTGCTTCTACAGCTACTTTCCACGCAGCAGATACTTCGTTACCATCAGCAGGACGAATCACGTTTAAGTTTGGAGTTGCACGGAACGCTGCTAATTGTTCGATTGGTTCATGCGTTGGTCCATCTTCCCCAACCGCAATCGAGTCATGTGTATACACATAGATTGCTGGTAAATGAGAGATTGCCGCAACACGCATTGCTGCTTTTAAGTAATCTGCGAATACGAAGAATGTACCTCCGTATACACGGTTACCACCATGAAGAAGCATACCGTTCATCGCAGCTCCCATTGCAAATTCACGAACCCCCAAACCAGATGTTTCTTCCACCGTAATTTTTCGTGTGAGAAGTCGCTGTCTGCTTTGTTCATTGTGTTGTTTGATGAAGAAAGGTCCGCAGATCCACCCCAGAAGAATGGAATGTGTTTTCCTAATTCTTGAATCGCAGCTTGGCTTGTTACACGAGAAGCCATTGCTGGGCTACCAAATTCATATGAAGGTAATACTTTTTCTAAGTCGACTTCGATGTTTTCTGCAAAGCTATCTTCGAATTCTTTTGCAAGTCCTGGATAAAGCTTGTTTATAGTCGTCGAATAAAGTTTTTCCATTCGTTGTAGTCATTTTCACCTGTTTGCACTAATAATTTGTCGAAAACGGTGTTGCACTTCTTCTGGCACTTCAAATGGGCCATATTCCCATCCATAGTTTGCTTTTGCTTCTGCAATACCGCCAGGTCCTAAAGGAGCCCCGTGAACTTTATTAGTTCCTTGGTTTGGAGCACCGTAACCAATAACGGTTTTTACTTCGATAATCGTTGGTTTTTCTTTTTGGCATTGTGCTTCTTCGATAGCTTCAGCGATTTCGTCTAAATCATTTCCATCTTCAACACGGATATAATTCCAGCCTAAATCCTTTGAAGCGTTTCTTCACGTCTTCAGTGAACACTTTATTTAAAGGACCATCTAAACAAATGTCGTTTGAATCGTATAACACGATTAATTTGTTTAATTTCAATGTTCCAGCTAGAGATGCAGCTTCGTAGAAATACCTTCCATTAAGTCCCCGTCACCACATAAGACATAAGTGTGGTGGTCCACTACTGAGTAGCCTTCACGATTGAATTTTGCAGCAAGGTGAGCTTCGGCCATGGCCATCCCAACAGCGTTAGCAAATCCTTGTCCAAGAGGACCCGTTGTTGCATCTACCCCATCAGTGTCATGTACTTCTGGGTGTCCAGGTGTTTTACTTCCAAGTTGACGGAAGTTTTTCAGATCTTCAATCGATAAGTCATAGCCTGATAAATGTAATAAAGCATATAACATTGCAGATCCATGACCTGCTGATAATACAAAGCGATCGCGATCGACCCAAGTAGAACGTTTTGGGTTAACTTTCAAATATTTAGACCAAAGTACATAAGCCATTGGTGCAGCACCCATTGGTAGTCCAGGGTGTCCTGAATTCGCAGCTTGAATCGCATCCATACTTAGTGTACGAATTGTATTCACTGCTAGTTGATCGGTTTTATCAAACATACAATCACTCCTTAAATATATTGATTCCTTTCGGAACTTACTCTTCTATTTTACTAATCCAAGACTGCTTTTGCAACCGTTATTTTTATGATAAATAAAACATAGTAAACCCTTGCAAAACACATATTTCTTTCATGGTTTTAGCATATTTTTGCAAAAAAATAAAAAGGCTGAAAATTTTCAGCCTTCTCTCATCTATTCTGCGTCGCGGTTATGCAATCCTTTTTTTCTTTTTGAATCGCTTTTTAGTTTATCTGGAGTCACGTCATTTCCTTCTTCATCGACGATTTTTAATCCTTCGATGTGGTTACGCATGCCTCCACGAAAAGCTTCTAAATACTCTTGACGTAAGAGTTGTTGTTCTTTTTCTTCCGTTGGAGTTAATTTTCCTTCTTTTTTCTTTTTCGCTAATTCATTAATACGGTTTAATTTTTTTCTTCTGATAACATTTTTTTGTCATTCCTTTCCTTGGCTTTCGTCTCCTAGTGTAGCACGAGACGACATTTTTTTCCTAAAAATCTGAATTACATACGAACATTTGTTTGATTTCTGTTTACAAAGTGTGTTACACTAGTCTCAAAGAAGGAGATGTTCCGATGACAAATTTAAAAGATTCTAGACAATTAGATGTATTACAGTTTATTTATAAAGAAGTTCAAGAGCACGGTTATCCGCCAACAGTGCGTGAAATTTGTAACGCCGTTCAGCTTTCTTCGACTTCAACCGTTCATGGTCACTTATCAAGACTTGAGAAAAAAACGGCTTAATTCAACGTGACCCAAGTAAACCACGTGCCATTGAATTAACAATGGCTGGACTCAAAAGCAATCGGCGCTAAATCAACAGCGATTCCAATGCTTGGTGTGGTAACAGCCGGTGAACCAATTCTCGCTGTAGAAGAAGCAAGTGACTTCTTCCCTATCCCACCAGATTTACAAAATGATGCAGATGATTTATTCATGCTTCGTATTAAAGGGGACAGTATGATTAATGCGGGTATTTTTGACGGTGATTCTGTCATTGTCCGTAAGCAATCAACAGCCTCAAACGGTGAAATCGTCATTGCGATGACTGAAGAAGACACTGCAACTTGTAAGAGATTCTATCTTGAAAGCGACCATGTGCGCCTAGAGCCAGAAAACGACACAATGGATCCTATCATCTTACCGAACTGTACGATTTTAGGAAAAGTAGTTAGCTTATACCGCAGTCGTATTTTCTAAACCAAACGAAAACCTCCGTCCAATCATGGACGGAGGTTATTTTATTGCATTAAGCTTTTAACGTTACTTTTCCTACTTCTGCTTTACCTTCTACTAAGCCTTCTGTTGCTACCACAATAGATTCCACTTTATCCATATTCGTAAAGAGAACCATCATCGCTGTATCTTTACCAGCTTCTTTTAACGCTTCTAGGTCCACAGTCGATAATACTGTATGTTCATCCACCTTTTGGCCAACTGTGACTGTCGTTTCAAAAGGTCCGCCTTTTAATTCAACCGTATCGATTCCCATATGCACAAGCACTTCTAACCCACCAGCAGTTTGAATACCTACTGCGTGAAGTGTTGGAAAGACATTTACGACTTCCCCTTTTACTGGAGAAGTAATCACACCACTTGCTGGAATGACCGCAAATCCGTCCCCCATCATCTTCCCAGCGAACACTGGATCATTCACTTGTGTAATGGGAACAATTTCGCCACCTGCTAATGCAAATACTGGCACTTCTTTTTCTACTTGATTCTTTTTAAAAAATCCAAACATTTTATCGTCTCCTTATTCTGGTTGAATGGCATGTAATGTATTTGAGAAAATCGAGCGTTTGCGTTCCTTATCGATTTCCTTGTAGTAACTATATAAAATATCGACAATGACAAGTACTGGAAATTGCGGTGTAATGGCCGTTCCTTGTTCTAAGGCGTTCTTCATCGCAATCAGCACTAATTCGTCACAATCCTGTTGCAACTCTTCGCTCTTCTTAGAAGTAATCAGAACCGTTTTGGCTCCTTGCTGCTTGGCAATATTCACGGCATTCACAACACTCTCGTTAGCCGACACCGTAATTCCAATTACAAGGCAATCTTCATCGACTAATACGCGGTTCATCAGCATCGTATGTAAATCCGTAATCGCCTCGCAAATCATCCCGAGTCGCATAAAACGAAACTTCATCTCCAGCGCTGCTAACCCCTGAGCTTCCCTTGACCGTAGATATACACGCGCTTAGCCTTGCTGAGCATGTCACACATGAATCAGCTGTGCTTCATTGATGAGCGAGAAGGATTTGGTTAAGAGGTCTGCATAATCGTCTAACACAATCTTCGTTAAGTCATTATGCAAGTTTGTCTCTTCTTGCTTCCCTTTTTTTGATAGTCATAAATAAACTGCCTATATCCTTTATAGCCACACTTTTGAGCAAATCGTGTTAAGGATGGAATCGAAACGAATAAACGCTTTGAGACTTCTTGTGCGGATAACGATTCTTTTTCTGGAATCACACCCAAGAAATATTTGGCAATCGTTTTTTCAATCGGCGTCAGAGTATCATAAATCGATTCAATCATCGGTGCTACTTTTTTCTCAAATGACAACATAACCTTTTCCCCTTTGCATTGCTAGCTTCATTATAGCACAGGTTTAGGAAAAGATTTTGCCTTTTTTCAAAAAATAAAAGATGGACTGATTTTAGGGACCAGTCCATCTCAAAAGGTGTTTTTACTGACTAGTCGTCTACACCTAAAATTTCGTTAATATTGTTCTTGTAAAGAATAGCTTTCGCACCGTAAATGGCTTGAATACCACCTTTAACATCTAAAACATCTACGGCTCCGATATCTTTCAACGTTGCTTTATTTACTTTTTCAACGTCTTTAACAGATACACGTAAACGAGTGATACAAGCATCTACGTCTTCGATATTTTCTGCTCCACCTAGAGCTTCGATAATACGAACGCTATCTTGTTTCAAGCTGTCGCGTGTTTCAACAACTGGTTTGTCATCTGATTCTAAAGAATCTTCTAAACGACCTGGAGTTGCTACGTTAAATTGAGTGATGAACCATCTGAATACTACATAGTATAGACCACTCCAGATTAAACCAAATGGAATTTGTAATAACCAGTTTGTCTTATCGTTACCTTGTAATACCCCGAATAATGTGAAGTCGATAACCCCACCAGAGAATGTATTACCAATAGAGATATTAAGAATATCTGCGATGAAGAAACTTACCCCATCAAGGAATGCGTGAACAACATATAAAACTGGACTTACGAATAAGAACATGAATTCGATTGGTTCTGTAATACCAGTAATGAATGAAGTTAATGCAACCCCTAAGAATAAACCAGCGTATTTTTTTACGACGGTCTTTTTGGTACACAGTGATACATTGCTAAAGCAGGCTGCTGGAAGACCGAACATCATTGTTGAGAAACGACCAGCGAAGAAACGAGTTCCTTCAGTAAATAAACCTACGTGATTTGGATCGCTAATTGAGCAAAGAAGATTTTTTGAGCCCCAGCAATTGTTTGACCAGCTACGACTTCCACTCCACCTAATTCTGTATACCAGAACATTGGATAAATCATATGGTGTAATCCGACTGCACCACATAGACGCATTAAGAATCCATATAAGAATGTACCAATAGGACCTGCTTGTGAGATATATCCACCAGTTGAAACTAATAATTGTTGGAATGGTGGCCATACTAAGAAGAAGATAGCCCCAACAAAGATAGAAGCAAATGAAGTTACGATTGGAACAAAACGGCTACCACCGAAGAATCCAAGCACTTGTGGTAATTGGATATTGTTGTAGCGGTTATGTAACCAAACAGCGATTGCCCCTACTACGATAGCTCCGATAACCCTCAGTATCAATAGAAGCATCTTTACCCATGTATAATCCTACAAGAGCTTTGATTGTAGCAGTCATTACTAAGTAACCAGTTACCCCAGCAAGTGCTGCAGTTCCTTTGTCACGTTTTCGCTAAACCGATACAGAGACCAATACAGAAGAAGTGATAGATTTGCAAAGATAACTTCCCCAGCTTGGCTCATTACTTTAAAAATTGCTTGTAAAACGTCGTTATTTAATACAGGATATGTTGCGACAGTTACCGGGTTAGATAAAAGCTCCCCCGATCCTAATAACAAACCTGCTGCCGGTAAAAATGGCAATCGGCAACATAAAGGCCTTCCCTATTTTTTTGTAAGACTTTAAACATATGGTTTTCCCCCTTAACTATAAATCAGTGATGTTTAATCTTTTTCTACTTGTTGAATCGCATCAACAAATTTTTTCGTGATGAGTTGTGGACGAGTAATCGCTGAACCTACAACGACACTATACGCACCTAACTCAAGCACACGTTTCACCTTTTTCAGGTGTATCGATATTGCCTTCTGCAATAAGTGGGTGTTTGATTCGTGCTAACACTGTTCTCAAGATTTCAAAATCATTTTCTTCAATTTTGTCGCCTTTACTTTGTTTTGTATATCCTACTAAAGTACTTCCGATAAAATCAAAACCGAGTTCATCAGCATGAATCATTTCGTCTACTGTAGAACAGTCTGCCATCAATAATTGATCTGGATATTTTGCTCTAATTTCATGATAGAAATCATCAAGCGTTTGTCCATTTGGTCGAGTCGATGTAGTGGCATCCAGAGCAATAATCTCTGGTTTCACTGTCATCAATTCGTCAATTTCTTTCATCGTAGCGGTAATAAAGACGTCGGCATCATCATAATCACGTTTAATAATTCCAATAACTGGTAAATCGACAGCCTCTTTAATCGCTTTGATGTCAATCACTGAATTGGCACGAATTCCTTTCGCTCCTCCTTCCTGTGCAGCAACTGCCATACGAGCCATAATATAATCACTATGTAATGGTTCATGCGGCAATGCTTGGCATGATACAATTAATTGACCTTGTAATCTCATAAACAGCCTCCTTCTATTTTTTTAGTAAAACCCTTACATTTTTTTAGTATACTCACCTTAGAAAACATTTTTCAATATTACGATTATTTTTTTAGTAACTACTTTCAGAATCAGGTACAAATCACTGAACTATCACACTTTTTATGAAATTACTTTCATCAAAAAGCCAATCTTGTAAGAACAAGATTGGCTTTTCCATTCCATTTTAATGAGTTGATGCTTGAAACGCATAAATCGTTGCTTGCGTTCTGTCCTCTACTCCTAATTTTGAAAGAATATTCGATACGTGAGTCTTCACGGTCTTCAATGTGATAAACAACTCGTCTGCAATTTCTTGGTTGGATTTTTCCCTTGTGCGATTAAGAGTAACACTTCTAATTCACGCTGCGTTAAATCTTCGTGTAGAAATGCTGTTGCTTCATTTGAATACGATTCACGAGTTTATCCGTCACTTGCGGCTCAAACACTCCCATCTCCATTATACGTATCTCGGATAGCTTTTGCGATTTGAGAGGCGGAAGCTGTTTTTAAGATATAGCTCTTTGCTCCGGCGTTGATGGCTGGAAAGACCTTCTCATCATCAATAAAAGCTCGTTAAGATGATAATTTTTCGCTTCTGGCCACTTTTTCAAAAATTTCCTTTGTCGCTTCAATTCCATCCATCTCAGGCATCACAAGGTCCATTAAGATAATATCTGGTTTTTAAGGACAGGGCTTTTTCTACACCTTCACGGCCATTCTTGGCTTCATCCATCACTTCAATGTCATCTTGCATCGATAGATACGAAGAAACGCCTAGTCGTACCATTTTCGTGATCGTCTACTAGTAATACATTAATCATTGTTCATCCTCCATGTGACGACTGAGCGGAATCTTGATTTCAATTGTCGTTCCTTGATTTGGGAAGCTCACAATTCTCACCTGTCCACCGAGCCCTTGCACTCTTTCTTTCATATTATTAATTCCATAGCTTCCTGGAAGAATTTCCTCGCTATTAAATCCAACGCCATTATCCTCTATCTTAAAGAGAACCGTGGAGTCTAGTTGTCGTAAATACACTTCTAAAGTTGTTGCGTGTGAATGACGCAATGTATTCGATAAAAGTTCTTGAGCGATTCTGAAGAGATGGTCTTCGACGCCTTCAGGAAGTTTCACGTCTTCGATATCCCAATGAATCTTCATTTGTACTTTCGTTTGTAATTCGATGAGTAATCCTTCGATACCAGATTTCAACGATTTACTTTCTAGTGAAATTGGGCGTAAGTGAAGAAGCAATGCGCGCATCTCTGATTGTGCTTGAGAGAGAACATGTTCAATCATCTTCAATTGTTTTTGTTCCTTCTCATCAAACTTGTCGGCACGTTCGTTTAAGGCAGAAATCATCATCATCGCCGCAAAGAGCTGCTGGCTTACAGAATCATGTAATTCGCGAGCGATACGGCGTCTCTCTTCTTGAATGACTTGTTCTTTTGTCTCAGTCCCTAAGAATTGCGGTTTGCTACCTAATTGCTGTACTTCTAATGATAATTTTTCTAATCGCTCTGAAAGTGCAGCTGTTTGTTCGTAGAAATCATTTAAGTCTACAACCGTTGCTTCCATAATCCAATTTGGGCTATCTTCTTCTTTTACAAGTCTATGCTTGGCCTTTTGAATCATGAGTAACTGCTCACCGATTTTACGCTCAGCTTGACGATTTAAAATCAACATCGCCGCAGCTGTCACAAAACCAAAGAATAAAATCAATAATAGAAACAGTGTAATCGTCCCAAGAATCTCTTGAATTCTCAATGTCTCTACTATTTCATAGCGAATCCATCTGCGGAATAGGAATAGGAAAACAGTACTAACAAAACTGTAAACCGCTGAATAAAGCATCCAGCTTTTAACGAGGCGTTGCTTCATGCTTCAATCACCTCAATTTTCCCAGCGACAATCGTTGTATAAATCTTAATCTTCTTCGTGCTGCGATTGTATCCTGAACTATATAACTGAATAGATTCATTACTTAATGCGTATGTTTGTCCCTCAAATTCCACTTGACCGCCAAATGCATGATGGTGAATCATCACTCCTACCCCGTACGGTACTAGAATTCGAACACGGCCAAATCCTTTTCGAATGACGATCGCATTTTTCCTTGGCAGGGAAGAATCGTATTTCCTAAGTCGATAATGGTATCCCCAACAAGCTGCCCTGCATTGATATCATTCCACTCATATGGTTCGTTCCCCACTTCTTGATTTCCAAACCAATCATAGCGATGGATTTCTCCAGGCGTTGGTGTATCCTCGTGAGAGTCAACGAAAATATATTCTTGTCGGCCCTTTTTCGAAAACATTCCTGATAAAGAAGCAATCGAGAACGTATCTTTAGTAAAGAATAACAGAAGCAATGCCCCCAATCATTTCCAAGCCAAATACCCGCAGTAGATAGAAGCGGTAAAATGATAAAAGAGTGCCCCAAAGCACATTCCACTATTTCTTAAAAAAATTTAACACGTCGAAAAAAACAATAAAAACTGAACATTGTAATAGCGACCCCAATTGAAAAAGAAGATGAAGAGGCCCAATTTTGAAGTCATTTCAATAGCGGAACAATCACTCCCATTAATAGTACAATTAGTATTCGTTTCAGTTTATTCATCTTCTCACCTCCGTTACAGGTATTAGTATACCATCTTCTCACGTTCAATCCTATCATGAATTAAAAAAATGAATCCATCAGACTTAAGGATGAAATCCAACAAAAAAGAGCTAGGACATTTCCTAGCTCTTCTCTTCATTCAAATGAATCGATTACGCAGATTGAATATCAATAATTCTGATCTTCATTTCTCCGCCTGGTGTTGGAATCACCACTTCTTCATTTAATTTTTTACCAATAATTCCTTTGGCAATTGGAGAGTCATTTGAAATTTTACCTTCAACTGGGTTTTGCTTCTGCACTACCCACGATTGTGTAAGTTTCTTCGTCTCCATCTGGTAATTCGATAAACGTAATTTTTCTTCCAAGTGAAACAACATCTTTTTCTACATTGTTATCATCGATGATTTCCGCAAAACGAATCATTTTTTCTAACGTTGAAATACGTCCTTCTACGAAAGCTTGTTCATCCTTAGCTGATTCATATTCAGAGTTTTCAGATAAGTCACCATAGCTACGCGCAATTTTGATACGCTCTACGATTTCTTTACGTTTAACGACTTTTTAATTCTTCTAATTCAGCTTCAAGTTTTGCTTTTCCCTTCAAGCGTCATTGGAAATACTTTTTTTCAGTCATACGATTCTCCCCTATATCGTTTTTTTTAGATTATCTCAATCTACAATGCTAAAACTTTAACATTTTATAACCGAGATTGCAAGTCTTATTTCAAATTTTAATTCGATTTTAAATGTTCATCCCATAAAAAGCCCCTAGGATAAGCTTTCCTGAGGGGTTAACAATTAATTTAAATGAGATAAAAATTGAAGCAATTTTTTTGTAGTCATTAAGTCAATCGCCACTCTGTTTGAACCACCTTCTGGGATAATAATATCCGCAAATTTTTTTCGTTGGTTCAATAAATTGGTGATGCATTGGTTTTACAACGGACATGTATTGGTTAATGATAGAATCAGTGTTCTTCCACGTTCTACCATGTCACGTTTAATACGGCGAATGATACGAATATCATCGTCAGTATCAACATACACCTTGATGTCCATCAAATCACGCAAGCGTTCATCTTCAAGAATAAGAATTCCTTCGATTAGGATAACATCTTTTTGGTTCTTGATGGATTGTTTTTATCACTTCTTGTATGATTTTTCGTAATCATATACTGGTTCTTCAATCGATTCAAAATTTATTAATTTATTCATATGTTCAATTAATAAATCTGTATCGAAAAGCAAATGGATGGTCATAGTTCGTTTTTAAACGTTCTTCAAACGGCATATGACTTTGATCTTTTATAATAGTAGTCTTGATCAATTTTACAAATCGTTAAATCTGGAAAAGTTCTCCAAAATTTTTACGACTTACACTTGTTTTTCCCACTCCCAGAACCACCTGTAACTCCGATAACGATTGGCTTTTTCTTTTCCATGACCTACTCCTTATTATCAATATACTTAGCTTTTTAACTCTAAATGTTCCTCATACGTTTTTCGCATAGTAGATTTCTTTTTGTATGAATATCTGCTAGGAAGTATAAAGTAATCTGTTTTCTCTGGTTCTAACGCTGCTACGATAGAATCCTCACTTGGACTATTATAGGTCCAGGGCCAACGCCATAGTTTTTGATATAAGTTATATGGAGAATCTACTTCTAAATCTTCTAAAGAAAGAGCTTCTTTGTGTTCGCCTAAAAGCGTATTGAACAGATACATCTGTTTGAAGCTTCATATTTTCTTTTAATACGGTTATGGAATACGCTAGAGATTTTTCTTACGGTCTTCTAGTTTAGTCCCTTCTTTTTCGATTAAAGAAGCCATTGCCATAATTTCTTGTAATGTATAGTCACTTGCTAAAATCTTATCGTAGTATTTCGACATGACTTCATCTGTTTTGCAACCATTTCAGTAATTAACATTTGAAGTGTTTTTGAGTCATTCATATCGTATGTCGCTGGAATAAAGTATCCTTCAAGCACATATTTTACTTGGTAGCCATTATATGATTGAGTCAATAATTTTGGGAATTTTTGAACTAAATAACGTAAGAAGTCTTCGTCTTGAACTTTTGCCATGAAATCTTCGGCAGAATATTTTGTTGATTTTTCAACTTCTTTGGCGATTTCTGTTAATTGTTTCCCCTTCACGAATCAGAACTTTAGTCGCGTTTTTGATCTTTATCTTTTCCTTGACCAGAAAGTTCCGCGATAATTTCGTCGAGTGTCATACTCTTTAGAAACATGGTACAATCCTGATTTAAATCCAGAAACGTTTTTTTGAATTTCAAATAGAAATTAAAGAGTTTCGAATTACGGATAATCCCTTCTTTTTCAAGTGCTTTTGATACTTCTTTGACAGATGCGCCTTGTTCAATTTCAAATGAAACAAGTTCTGTTTGAGCTGTATCAACTGGTTGTGTTTCTCCTTTAATGTAATTCCAAGTAAAGAATCCCCCTACTAGGACAATTACTAAAAGTGCAATCATAAAATATTTCATTATCTTTTTTTGATAATAGAAGTTTCCTTTTTACGAATATCGCGTTTCGTATCCGTATCAGAAATTAAGGAATGTTTTTTATGTTCTTCTTGAGACATTGTCTTCCCCCTTAAATTGGCATCAAATGATACCCATAGTTGTAGTTATTATACCTCATTCTTATTGAAAAATGAAGAAAGTCAATCATAAAGAGTGCCCTTATAACAAAAAAAGCTTGAGGTTTCCCCCAAGCTCTATTGTTGATTATAAATCTTCTTCAGCTAAGAATGTGTTTAATACTTCTTCAACCATATCCCATTCAGCTTCTGTTTCGATTGGGTTTAATTGACCGTCAGTACCATCTTCGCCTTCAACATATGAGAATGCTTGTAATTCTACTTCTTCTCCTTCAGGAATTCCTGCTGGGTAGCATAATACATATGATTTATTGAAATCATCAGATTCGAAAGTGAATAATACTTCGTGTAAAATTTCATTTCCTTCTTCGTCGATGATTGTAATATGTTCGTGACCTTCGTGGCCTTCTAAGTGATCATGTTCATGATCGTGATCGTGATGTTCTGTCATTTTCTTTCCTCTTTCCTTTGTTATTGATTTCCATTTAAATCTAAATAGTTTTGCAAAATCATGACTGCAGCTAGCATATCAATGACTTGTTTGCGTTTCTTTCTTGAAACATTACCCTCTTCGACAAGCATTCGTTCCGCCTGCATCGTCGTGAGTCTTTCGTCATGATAGACGATTGGAATTTCTAGTCGTTTCTCTAGGCTTGCACCATAACGACGGGACGCCTCTACACGTGGTCCTTCCGTATTATTCATGTTCTTTGGTAGACCGATGACGATTTTTTCAACGCCATACTCTTCCACTAACTCGACAACACGTTTGAACCCGAATTCTGAAGCATTCTCATTAATCGGAATTGTTTCAACCCCTTGAGCAGTCCAGCCCATTAAATCACTAACGGCAACGCCCACAGTTTTACTTCCGACATCTAATCCCATTAATCTCATACTAGGCATCTCTTCCTGTTGAGCGGATATAATGTCTAATGAGTTCTTCCAAAATCTCATCTCTTTCGTGGCGACGAATTAGGTTACGTGCATCACGATGTCTTGGAATATAAGCTGGGTCTCCAGATAACAAATATCCTACGATTTGATTAATCGAACTATATCCCTTCTCATTCAACGCATCATAAACGATGGTTAATGTTTCTTGAACGGTTTTTTCGTCCTTTTCATTAAATTTAAATAGGACTGTTTCATCTATTGAACTCATAGCGACACCTCATTTCAATATATATACCTATTCTACAAGATTTTGGATGAAACTACAATTGATACTTACCGATTCTTAACATTTAGAAAGCCTTTCCTTTGCTTTAAAATCAAAAACCTTCCATAGGACTCTCTTCAAATCCCATGGAAGGTTTCATTTTCCGATACATTATTTAGCTAAATATTCTTTAAGCAATTCGAGATGCTTGTGGAATACCTGCAGGGTTCTTACCACCTGCTTGAGCCATATCAGGACGGCCTCCGCCTCCACCTTGGATAGCTGGAGCAATCGCCTTAATGATATCGCCTGCTTTTAATCCTTTTGCATTTGCGTCTTTAGATACAGCTACTAAAAGGTTCGCTTTATCAGAAGAAGCAGTACCTACTACGAAGATATCGCTCGCACCTTTTTGTCTCCATGTATCTGCTAATTGACGTAATTCATCCATTTCTTTATTTTCAAGAGCTACAGTGATGAATGAAGTTCCGTTTACTTCTTCGACATTGTTGAAGACATCTGCGACTTCAGCTTTCATGATTTTTAGCTTTTTAGTTTCGCAATTTCGCCGTTTGCTTCTTTTCAATTCTTGACCTAAAGTAGCTACACGTTCTACCACTGTATCTAATTGGATAGCTTTCACTTCACCAGCTACTTGTTTTAATAAGTTTTCGTGATGGCTTAATAAGTCAAATGCTTCTTTACTTGTAACAGCTTCGATACGACGAACACCAGCACCGATACCAGATTCAGAAACAATCTTGAACAATCCGATTTCTTGAGTGTTTCCAACGTGGATACCACCACAAAGTTCGATTGACCAGTCTCCAATGTTGACCATACGAACTAAGTTGCCGTATTTCTCACCAAAGAGTGCCATTGCCCCACGGCTCTTCGCATCTTCTAGTGTAGTTTCAATCGTAACCACTTCTAAACCAGCCCAGATTTTCTCATTTACGATACGTTCCATTTCAGCTAATTCTTCAGCAGTAACTTGTCCGAAGTGACTGAAGTCGAAACGTAAACCAGTTGGTGTTACAAGAGAACCTGCTTGGTTTGCGTGAGTTCCTAGAACATCTTTTAATGCTTGGTGTAATAAGTGAGTTGCTGTATGGTTTTTTAATGATTTTCGCACGTTCAGATGCATCAACCACTAATGTGTAAGTTGCGTTTACTTGTAAGTCGCCCTAACACTTCAACTGTGTGTAATGGTTGTCCGTTAGGAGCTTTCTTCACTTGTAAAGACATTCGCTACAACTGTACCGCTGGCATCTTGGATTGTACCGTGGTCGGCTAATTGTCCACCCATTTCAGCGTAGAAAGGTGTACGGTCGAATACTAATTGCGCATGCGCATCTTTATGTGCAGATTCAACTAATTCATCATCTACAACAATCGCTTTTTAACACGCCTTCTTCAGTTGTTGAAGCATATCCAACGAATTCACTCTCTACAGTGATATCGCGTAATACTGCAGATTGTACGTTCATTGATGTTTCTGTATTACGAGCAGCACGCGCACGGTCTTTTTGTGCTTGCATTTCTGCTTGGAATCCTTCTTCATCGACTGTGAAACCATTGTCGCTAGCGTATTCTAATGTTAATTCATATGGGAATCCATAAGTATCATATAGTTTGAACGCATTTTTCGCCAGAAAGAGTTGTTTCGTTTGCTTCTTTCATATCCGCAAAATAGTTTCTAAGATTGCTAAACCATCGTGAATTGTTTCTTGAAACGATCCTCTTCGTTGGCAATCACTTTTTGAATGAATTCCATGTTTTCAGTGACTTCTGGATAGTAGCTGTGCATAATTTGAGCAACCGTTGGAACTAATTTAGTTAAGAATGATCCTTGAATTCCTAAACGTTGTCCGTGCATTACTGAACGACGGATTAAACGACGGATGATATATCCACGACCTTCGTTTGAAGGAAGCGCGCCATCCCCAATTGCAAAAGCTTACCGCACGAATGTGGTCAGCGATAACTTTGAATGATACATCCGTTTCTTTAGATTCATTGTATTTCTTACCAGCGCTTAAGCTTTCTAATTGCTTAATAATTGGCATAAATAAGTCTGTTTCGAAGTTTGTTGGTGTATCTTGGATAACAGAAACTACACGTTCTAGACCCATCCCCGTATCGACGTTCTTATGTGGTAATGGTGGATAAGTTCCGTCTGGCATATGGTTGAATTGAGAGAATACTAAATTCCAAATTTCTAAGTAACGTTCGTTTTCTCCTCCAGGATAGTTTTCTGGATCATCTTCTGCTAAGTTATTATATTTTTCTCCACGGTCGTAGAAAATCTCAGTATCCGGACCACATGGACCCGCACCGATATCCCAGAAGTTATCTTCTACTGGAATGATGTGATCTTCAGGAAGACCTACTTTATCCATCCATAATGCTTTTGTTTCTGGATCTTTTGGATAGTAAGTAACGTATAGACGATTTGGATCAAGTCCTAACCATTTTTTTCACTTGTTAGGAATTCCCATGCCCATGGAATCACTTCTTCTTTGAAGTAGTCCCCGATTGAGAAGTTCCCCATCATTTCGAATAATGTATGGTGACGAGCTGTGTGCCCTACGTTTTCGATATCGTTTGTACGAATACTCTTTTGAGCATTTGTAATACGTGGAACTTCTGGTGTTTCAGTTCCATCGAAAGTATTTCTTAAGAGTGGCAACCCCTGAGTTAATCCATAATAATGTTGGATCGTTTACAGGAATTAAGCTCGCACTTGGTTGAACCTTATGTCCTTTTTCTTGGAAGAAATCAAGGTACATTTGACGAATTTCGCTACTTGATAATTTTTTCATCTTCATTCTCCTTCTTTTTGTAAATAAAAAAACTGCCCCATTGCTGCAAGGGCGTCCTACCGCAGTACCACCTTGCTTACAATGAAACAGCTGTTCATTCATCTCTAATTCCGATAACGCTGGAAGGGCGTTTGTATTTCTAAAAGTTTTTCAATCAGGGAGCACGATTTTTGATGGCTATTTTTCACCAGACAAGCCTCTCTAATAAGTAAAATCTCAATCCGATTGCTTTACCTTTAGAAGTATACGAAAAGCGCCTTGTTTTGTCAACTATTCTAAGGGGTTGCGATTTTTAAGTTCTCCCTTATTTGACATAATCGATTAAGTATCCGTACCCTTTCGAAACCATCTCTTCTAATGGAATAAACTTGATAGAAGCACTATTAATACAAAATCGAAGTCCACCCTTATCACGTGGTCCATCTTCAAACACATGGCCTAAATGAGAGTTTGCAATGCGGCTTCTCACTTCAATCCTTTTCATATTGAAACTTGTATCTTCGTGATAAGTCACTACTTCCGAGGAAATTGGTTTTGTAAAACTTGGCCAGCCACAGCCTGATTCAAATTTATCCTTTGAAGAAAATAGTGGTTCTCCTGTAGCAACATCTACATAAATTCCTGGAGCATGATTATTCCAATATTCATTTGAAAAAGCGACCTCTGTTCGATTCTCTCTAGTGACAGCATATTGTTCCTTTGTCAACGTTTGTCTCAAAGTTTCATCATCCGGCAAAGGATATAATCGTGGATCAATCACGGGATCATTCGCTTTATTGACATCGATATGACAATACCCATTTGGATGTTTTTTTAAATAATCTTGGTGATATTCTTCTGCTTCGACAAAGTTACGTAACGGTTCCGTTTCAACCGCTAATTTCTTTCCAAAGTGTTCTTCTTTTTCCTTAACAATCTCCTGAATCACTGAAGCATCTTCATCATTTACAAAATAGATTCCTGTTCTGTATTGTCGCCCTGTATCATTTCCTTGCTTATTTACAGAAAAAGGGTCAATCACTCTGAAATAATAGAGCAGTAATTCTCTTAAACTGATTTTATCTGCGTCATATTGAATACGAACTGTCTCTGCGTGATCGGTTTGATGAATTAACTGATAATTCGTAGTTTCAACAGTTCCATTTGCGTATCCACTCACAACATCAATAACTCCATTAATTTTTGAAAAATACTCTTCTAATCCCCAGAAACAACCACCTGCTAAATAGATTTCTTTCATATTTTCAACTTCTTTATTCACGTTTGTTTTAGCTTCTTGATTTTGAATCAAATGGGATACCTTTTTTGAAATGGCATCTGTCTGTGAACCATTTGAAACAACGTTGTCTTTTACAAAAATAAGGGCAGCGATCAAGAGAACCACTAAAACAATTGTAATTCCCATTGACTTTCTTATCCATTATGATTCACCTCTATAAGTTTAACAAGGTCTTCGTAATATCTTGATTCTTCAAATGTCCTGGTTGAACTTTGACAACTTCTCCGTTCTCATTAATGAAGACAGAAGTAGGATATCCAACAACGCCTAATTTCTTTAAGAATTCTCCCTTCATATCCATTAAAGACTGGTAATGCTTTATAATCAACTCCATTAAACCAAGTTTTAAAATCCTCTACATTCTTTTCACGATTGACACCTGGTGCAACTACTGTTAAAACTACAGCATTCTCTGGTGGATTCTGTGAAAGGTCTGTTACATCTTGTAACCCTGCTAAACAAGTTGGACACCAAGTAGCCCAAAATTTAATATAGATTTTTTTACCTTTATATTCTGAAAGAGATACTTCTTTTCCGTCTAACGTTTGAAATTTAAAATCAGAAACCTGAACCGCACTCTTTTTCGTTTCTACTGTGTTGTTTTTATCATTTGTCGATTGATTCATCGGCATACTTTGGCATGAAGCTAATAAAAAGGCACACCCTAACGCTACAATCATTTTTAATTTCATCTTATTTTCTCCCTTCATTACTGCATCATCTGAACGATTTGTGTATAAATAATAACGATTCCCATTAACACAATCATGAACCCACCAATTTTTTTCAATTCTACTAAATGCTTCTTCGCAAGATTAAAGACTTTTATTGCTACCGATGAAGCAACTGCTAATACTAGAAACGGAATCGATAGTCCTAGAATATACAATACAAGAAGAAAAGCCCCATAAGCCATTCCTGCCTGTTGTGTAGAAATTAAACTTAATACCGCACTTAGTACCGGACCCACACAAGGTGTCCAACCGAAACTAAAACTCAATCCTAATAAATAACTATTCCATAATGACTTATGATTTTTTGTCTCCAGTTGGACTGTCTTTTGTTTTTGTAGAAATATAAAGTTGAAGACCTCCATTTGGTGCAACCCTAACAGAACAATAATCATTCCTAAAGTCAGATTAAAGAATGGATTATAAATCAAACCTCCTAATAAAGTTGCAGCAAATCCGAGAAAGAAAAATATCGTAGATAGACCTGCAATAAATACTAGAGTTCGAATAAGTGGTTTCAAATAGAATTCTAATTTTCCTATTTTCACCTTTTTCCCCTCTTGCTCACTCATTAAAACTCCAAAATAAACTGGAAATAATGGCAATACACATGGTGAGAAAAAGGATAATAACCCTGCGAAAAAAATACGCTCCCCATAAAACAAAAATCCATAAAACACTCTCCTATAATTAAAAATATCAGTTATACATAAAAACTGATGAATATATGCTTATTTTAACATATTCTAATCTAGGAACAAAAAGAGCTGTTTCAACATATAAAAGCCACGTGAGTTTTCACCCACGTGGCTTAATCAGTTTACTCTATTAGAAGAATAAGCTATTATTCTTTTCTGCTTGATAGTTTTGACGTACACGGTTACCAGCACCTGGTTCCACTTGTTCTAACGCTGATTCAATAATTTGTAATGATTCATCGTATTTGAATGTGTGGTTGAATAGGTCAAGCGCACGACCAATCGCTGTTTCAATTTCAGGATGTGATAAACGGTAACGGTTCGCATGTTGAATCATATACTCCGTTAATTGTGCGTTATCAACAATTTGTTCTGTGAAGATATCTAATTTTTCAACATCTTCTTCAATCACGTTGTTTGCCGCATTAATTTCAGTTCATATCTAGTTTCACACGATTCATCTTTTGCCATAATTGTTCAATACGGTTACTTGTTGCAAAGAACAATTCTAAGTACTCTTTTGGAAGACCTGGTAAGTGGTACTTCTCAATCGTACGTTTCATATTACGTAAGTCTAATTCGAAGACATCTAATCCGTCACGAATCGCTTTTTCTTGGCTACGTAAATCAGATAATGTGTTTACTAAATCTGTTTGATCTTCATCAATGCTATTTAATTTTTCAAGAACGAGTTCGTAATGTTCTTTCACTACTGAGTAAGGCACTTGATGGTTTTCCATCGCTTTGCTGTAGTATTGAACGGCTTCTTGTTCTTTTTCTAATTGCTCAGCAAATTCTTGTACACGAACGAATTCGTTGTTTGACAAGATATAGTTTTGAGAAACACGGTCAACTTCGATATTCACATAACGGTTGCTTTGTAATACTTGGTTCAAGCGTTTTTCAACTTGAGCTTTGTTGCGGTATACAAATTCACGTGCCTCAATTTCAGCTTCCATCACATCGTAAAGTTGGTCGATTTCACGAGCCACTTTATCTAATTGTTGACGAGCTTCTTCTAATTCTGTAGCAGCGATATGTCCACGTGCCACTTCAATTGTTTTTTCAATCTTTTCAATTTCTTCAGGAATTGAAATTTTAGAGAATTGATAATGCTCTTCAACCATACGAGCATATCCTTGTTTCAAGTCTTCTACTTGTTCATTGTACTCTGTTTCGATTTCTTTTAAGAATTGAGGAACTTGTTCAACGATTGACTCAAATTCTTTCATTTCGTTTTTCGATACGTCCAAGTACTTCTTTGGCTTCTAAGTGGTCGCCTTCGTTTGTTAATGTATTAAATTTCGCGAAGTCTAATTCTAAATAAGCTAAACGTTTTTTTCTAACGTTTCTAGCGCTTCGCCGAATGAGAAACTATGTGCTAATAAGTCTTTGCGCATTGAAGCATAGCGTTCTTGTAATAAGTCTAGCTCTGCGCGGTTTTTGTTTTTCACTATCCAATAATTTTTTGTAATGCTGAGTAAATTTTATCAACTTCAGCTTTTGTTTCTTCAATCAAGTTTTCAGCTTGTTGTGTCACTTGATTTCCTTTGATGAAGTTTAATTTTTTTGGATATATTGTTCTGCACTTACTAATGCAGCTTCGATTTCAGGGAATCGGAATCGTGTGATTGTTTGCCATGTTGCTTGCCATGTTTCGTACGTTCTCTTTGTTTGTCCCTGTTAAATTCAAGTTTTTTCAAAGTATAGAACGTGTCCGCAATCGGCACTGCCATTAACTTATCCTTTTTTTCTCTGATAATTCTTCAATTACTTTAGTTTGTTTCTTTGTCATGAATATTGCTGTTGCATAACCTGCGGCACCCAGTACCACAATCAGCAATAGAAAGATTACAAATCCCATGCTATAGCCTCCAAATATATATTTACAGTTTTTCACACATAATATCATTAGTAGTATAGCATGTTTTTATAGCGATTTAGCAAAAAAACTTCAAGGTTTCAAAGTGATTTTTTTATAAATGATTAGTGTATTAATCGACCAGACTCCAAAGTGTAACGCTTATTGTATAAGTCGATATCTTTTTGGCACCCTATGTGCTATCTCTACAAATGGAATGTTTATCATTAATGAGAAGCTTCCTAATCATCATCGTTGTATCTTCATCAATAGCAGAAGAAAACTCATCTAGTAACAGCAATTGGTATTTTTCTAAGTAATAGACGTGCTAGACAGATTCTAGCTTTTTCTCCTCCAGAAAGTGATTCATCAAGATTTACTTCTGCATTATGTAGATCCTATTCTATCGACTAAATAACCTAGCCCTACTTTTTGAAGAACAGACGTCACTTCACTATCAGAATAATCTTCTCCTAGAGAAATATTAAATTTTAACGACTCATAGAAAATCCTTGATTCCTGAGTAAAAGAATCCAATGTGTTTCTTTAAATCATCTCCTGAAACTAATTGTCTCTGAATTCCATTATACTTTTGAACTCCATCTTTAGATACATAGAGTCCGTATATTAATTCCAAGAGTGTAGATTTTCCAGAGCCTGATGGTCCCATAATCAGTACTCTATCATTCTCATTAATTTCTAAATCAATTTTTGTCTAATATAGTCATTTCCATCAATTTGAACATTACACTGCTGTAACTCAATCGGAAATACTGTACTAATACTAGATTTACTTTCAGAATTATCACATTCAAACTCTGTATACTTTTTCTACTCTTTCAATTACAGGAATGATTGAATTAAATCTTTGATAATAATCTATTGCATTGAGTAAAGGACTAACAATACGATCGCTAGCTAAATAAATTGCAATAACTGTGGCTAATTTAGTCTCACCAATAATAACTAGATATACCCCAATAGCTAACGGCACAAATGAACTTAATCCTGAAAGTAAGTTTGCTAATAACTTCGATGTAAATCGAACATGATTCATTTGAAAATAGGCTTCTTCTGTTTGATTCAATGTTCCCATCAACTTATTCAAGAAAGATTTTTTCTACAAAAAAGTTTTTAATAATCGGCTTACTTTTCAAATATTCTTGTTGTTGCAAGATACTTAATTGGTTCACTTCAGCCCATTCCTTTGAGTGCTTTCGAATAGATTTAGCAAATAATTTTGGAACTAATATCGGTAAGAACGATAACGTAATAAAGAGAGCTGCTAACTTTAAATCTATAGCAGATACATACAACAAGGTAACCAACGCAAATACGAGGCAATAGAAAAATCCCATGATAGACTTGATTCCCTGTTCCTCTAATAGTTTTAATTCACTAAGCACTATTGACTCTACTTCCTGTTGGTTAAACTTTCCATAAAAAGAATGCTGTAATGATTTTTTTCTTTAAGCGTTAATGTTAATTGCTTTTATCATTCTTTGTTGAGAATCTTCCCATATAAATAATCCAAGTCGAATAAGCGAATAACTAAGAATACCTATGATTGAAATTTTTTTACTAAATCCTCAACTTTTTGAGTGGATGAAACATCTATTAAAGCCTGAGATAAAAGGAAGGAATAATAATACCGTCTAAAAGCTGTTAAAGACATACCAATAGCAATAAGTACTAAGTATTTGCGTGGTAACCAACTAAGTATTACTTTAATATACTTCATTAAAAATCTCTCCTTTTAATTATTAATTCATCAAGGAAAAAGTTATCATTATAAAATTGTTTATCCTTATTAAATAATCGAGATAATTGGAAAAGAATCCCTGCGCTACCGCTAGAATAATCTAATGAACACTTAAATAGCTGTTCTCCAAAAAGTATAAATCCTTATCTAAAACATGAGTATAGCATTTTAGATTTTTCAATCAATTTATTCTCTATTTAAAAACTCTTGCGGTGTTAAGATTTCAACCTTCTTATCAACCACACGAATAACCTTATCAAACTTCTGTACTAATTCAGGGAGTATAATGGTGCGTAATATATAAAATGATTTTTTTGCTCCATTTGTAAGATAGTTTCTTCTATCAATAATCGATTCGATCTAAACCAGACGTCACTTCATCTAAAACAATCATTTGTTTTATCAAACAGAATCGCTCTTGATAAATCTAACCTTCTTTTCTCCACCAGACAGATTATTTTGCACGTGTTTCAATACTATTCTCATTTAACCAATCTAATAATACTGCTTTTTCCCATTGCTCGAATCACCTGATCGGATGTATAATTTTTGAAACAAATTAACATTTTCGTATACACTAATATCAAATATTTCACTACTCTGTGGGATGTAGCTAACTAAATCAAAAATATTTTTGTATGTCACACATAAAGCCCCACTGGTTAATACTGCTTTTCTTTCTCCACTAAGCAAACTAGCAATTCCTATTATACTCTTAACTAATGTAGTTTTTCCGCTACCACTTTCACCTATAATTAAATATTTTTCATTCTGATTAATCACTAAATTAATATCATTCAAAAAGAACATTGTTTTTCTGTACCGATTGTGGCATTAGTTATATGAATTGATTGAATTATCTGTCTAGTTTGATTTTTCTTCTCTTATCTTTACATGAGACTCTTCTTCAATATAGTTCAAAACCTTTTTAACAACCGATTGGGCAGATACTACTTCAATATAACTATTCCCAAATCCTTGAATCGGATATGCCACATAATTGATAAGCTGTTTTACGGTAAAAAGACAGGAAACGAAAAGTTGACCAGTAATAACAAAAAAACCGCCAACAATCCATGAACTAATATTCACAATCCCTCTTAATCCATAAGATATCGCATAAACTAGGCGATTTGCATGCACAGAATTGATATAGCTATCTTTCAATTCTTCGCTGGCTAATTCTAAGCGTTTATTCATACCACTAAAGGCTTTATAAAACTTTAAGGTTGTTAATCCCTGCAACAAGTCTGACAATATTGACAGATATTTTTTGTTGCTTGTTGACAATCTTAATTTTGCATTTCCTAAAAATACTGGAGTAAATTTTGGCAATAAAATTGGCATAGAACTCATCAATATCATAATAATACTAAATACTGGTTGAATGCTTAATGACATGATTACTGCAATCACTAAAAGTCCACACATCATTATACATACTAAATATTTCCTTCAAATAATTTTTCAGAAATAATATACAAATCATTCGTAAACAGATTTAAATAATCATTCACATCAATTGATTCTGTCATTGCAATATCTTTCTGATATAGTTTCTGTATTAAATCACTTCTTAAGTCTTTCATAATAGCTTGTAATAATTTCTCATTTACAATTTCTACCAAGTAATCAAAATACGAATCGATTAGTACATATACTGTTGCTAAAACAGAAACTATTTTTAATTTTTCTAAATTCATTTCAGTGATGGATTCAATCAATAATTGAACTACATACGTCATCATAATAACGGATACTGCACCCAACATGCTACCAGTAAAAACACCCAATTTCCACTTATGTTGAAAAATATTTATTCATAATACCTCCTATTAAAAAATGTAGAAGCCTTTGTAAATTTCTACTTTTTAAAAAAATATTTATTTTTATCAATAACTAGTCCATGCAAGGACCACTGCATTTATAATTTGATGATTGATTACGCCCAAATATGAATTCTTCAAAGTCAATATCTTTACCTAAAAAGGTTCTCAAAGTTCTCTTCTATTGACCCCCTTCCACCAACATACATTTTTCTTGACGAAATTCACTTTTGTTCTTCTGGACTCATAAACAGTTCCACCTTATCTGATATATTGGAATTATACATACATTATGTATGATTTAGCAACAGCTAATATGTAAGCATGTATATAATTAAAATAAGCATTTTACCTGCAACCATCAGTACTTTCTCATAAATATTATGATTAAAAATATCATGTAACGATTACCAACCTTTTTAACGGTTTATTTTTAGCTAATACGAACCAAACTGAATCAGGATACTCCAAATAGCCACCTAGCTAATAATCCCTTTATTTCAAGCTATTTAGCACCTATATTGTATTATTAACTTTAATTCCTATTTCTAATGCAACTAATTTAATCAATTAAAAAAACTCCTTTTAAGCATTTCTGCTAAGTTTACCGTTCACTGAACATATCTAGTACATTAGACCACAAAACGAGCACTTCGTACTGCACAAAAATAAAGAGGTAGATATAAAAATCTACCTCTTATCTATTATGGTTCTATAATTTTTAGGGTTGATGGAAATTTTCACCAACCCTATTTTTAGTGTATACAAAAAGGCCAACATCCATTATATTAAAAAGCAAGGAAACGATTGAAGCAGCTACGCAATTAGACCTATCTCCTGGTTTTAAAAGAGTATTAAAGACATTAATTACTTACTTGCCATATATTCAAAAATACTTGTGAGTATCCAACTAGAACAAATGGCCCCATTGAAGGAATAAACAATAAAATAAAAGTACTCAAAAAGAAATGCCTACGGCTTTAGAAACTATTACCATTTTTAGAAACAGAATTATTTTAATAACAAAAATGTTTGGCCCTAAAACAAAAAGGAATTAAGCAACAATTAGTTGCTTAATCCCTTCCTAAAATTCTTCATCAACACTATTTGACAAAGAGCCATAAAATCAGTTCTTCCAATCACAAAAATTATCTAATTACACTATTCAACTATTAATTACTCTACTAACATCTTATTTATAACTAGATGATTGTCCTTGATAGTAATGATTTTATCATATCAACCATCATTTCCTCTGAAATGTGATGTTCTATATCAATAACTGCTCCAGAATAAGTTTTTTTATCAAATCATTCAAAATTTTTGAACTCTCATAATCCAGCCCTGATAAAGCTTCGTCAACAAGTAAGCATGGTTTTTCAAATAATAATGCTCTTGCTAACTCTAACCGTTTTAATTCTCCACCAGACAGAGAATGTAATTGTTTATCCATTTTAGTATGTAACATCTCTTTTGTTGCTAAATGTTTCATTCCTACTCTTCTTAAAATTTTCAATGACTCTACTTTCATCTATTGGACTATCAAACGTCAGATTAAACAGCAATGTTTCGTCAAAGATAAATGGGTTTTGAGAAACAACAGAAAAAAGTTCAATTCCTTTTTCTTGCCCATAATTGATAGTACCAGATAATATCTTCGTTTCCCCTAAAATAGTTTTTAAAAAAGTACTCTTTCCTGAACCTGAAGGTGCTTTGAATAATATCTTATCATAACTCCCTAGTGAAAAAAATCAATATTTTTAATCAATTCATTATCTTGATATCCTACTGTAGCTTGTTTAAATTCTAAGATAACTTCTGTATTTCTTGGTAACTCTAGCAGTTGCTCATATTCTTCGGCTTTTACTATTAAGAGTTAGCACTTTATTCAATACTGGATCAATTGATTGAATCACATTATATGTAGAAGCAACAGTTATTAATGGAGATACAACCCTATCAGCTGCCATATAAATAGTAAGCAAACTCCCTACTGTCATATATCCATTTTTGAACAGAACTTATTCCCCAGCATTAATGCTATCAATAATGAGCACACATATAATAAACTAATAACGGTATTAGCGATATTCTGATTAAAATCCATCTTAAAATAATTTTTTCAGATACTCCTAACTTCTCATTCAACTTTTTAGTACATTATTTACCACACCAAATCTTTTTCATCAACGGGCGTGCCTCTAAAAAAATCTGTTAAAATCCTATATATTGATCGTTGGCTTCTTGCCAACGTATAGTTCCTTTCTTTAACCATTTTTTTAGTTAACTTAGGAATTAGAGCAGGTATAGCTCCCAAACTAACAAAAAGTAAACCCACTAACATATTGATATTCATCAAAAATATAAATGTAACAACACCTTGAAGTGCACACAAAATCATAGTAAATACACTATTGATAAATTTTTGTTCAATTTGCTGGACTTCACTAGTAATACTAGTTATGTAAGAACTTGGTGATTGCTGTAAATTCTCTTTTCTAACAGAATTTACTGCATGTATATTTTACAACTGATAATTTACATTTTGAATAAACTTTCCTTTTAAAAGAAACTAAATAGAAATTGTGATAAAACAATTAACAGTAAAAATCAGCCATAAAAATACTGTATGTATACTGCTATCAAAATCACTTTTGTTCATATAATCTGTAAATTTCCTAAAAAATACGACGCACCAATTCCATCAAGAGATAGTAAAGCTAAAAATAACACAGCACATATAAATATTCGCTTATTACCTACTAGTATGAATCTTAAGTATCGAAAACATTCTGATTCCAGCCTTTCTAATTTAGAAAATATAAATCAAATAATGCAAGTTACGTTTTTAGCAAAAAAACATTAAAAAAATGATTAACTTTCAATTAAATTTTTAAACAACTCCTATAATTTTGTCAATATATTTTTACGGAATCGTTTACGCTGTCTAGGGGAATCATTTATGCTGTACAAGAAGTACCTTCACTTAAACCAGGATATGAGACAGTACATCAATTAAGAGAAGCTTTTAAGGAGCGAAATTTCAATGATTTCAAAGAAGAATTGATGAGTGTACAAACGAGACATCTGTCTGATGGATTAAATCGTGTTCTACAAATATTTATGAAGTTTTTACCGTATTTACAAAAATACTTGTGAGTATCCAACTCTTTCAAATGGACCTATTGAAGGGATTAACAACAAGATTAAAAGTACTTAAAAAGAAACGCTTATGGCTACACTAGTTTCACTCATTTTAGAAATAGAATTCTACTAATGTCTAAACTATTTGCTCAAACAACTAAAAAGGAATTAAGCAATCTGACGCCGCTTAATTCCTTCACTAAAATTCTTCATCAACACTATTTGACAAAGAGCCATTTTTTTATCGTCCTTTAAATACATTATCAAAATTGGTATTTTTCAAAAGATTATTATTACTTATTTGAGTTAAGTATATCTATTGTCTCATACTCTATATCTTCTAGTTCTTGCATGCGATGAGTGATTATTATAACCATTGTATTTTTCTAATTTAGATAAATTGTCTAAAAATCATTTTTTTGAGCTGGCAATATCGATACTTGAAAAACTTTCATCTAATAAAATAATCGAATTGGGATTTACCAGTAACCTAGCAATTGCAACTTTTTTTGCTTTTTCTCCACCTGATAAATCAGTTATAGATTTAGTTAAGTCAATATCTAACTGTTTAATAATCTCCTTAAAATTATCGGACTCATCTTTTCCTAGTAAAATATTTTCCCTGATGCTTGTGTCAAACATATATCCTTGTTGCCTTAAATAACTAAACAATTTGTCTGTGTTGTATTCTGTCATATTAATACCATCAATCAAAATAGCACCTTTTTGGGGCTCTAGTTGTTGTAATAACAGCTTAAATAGTGTGGACTTCCCTGTACCAGAAGCCCCGTTCAGTACGTACCATTTCCCTTTATCTAACCGTAAGTTAACGTTGCTAAATAACACACGATCTGTTGTATAACCAAATTCTAACTCTGAAATAGATACACTATTCCACGATAATAAAACAGGTTTTTCAACAGTTTTATCATTACTTGCTTCCAATTTATCAATTTTATCTAACAGTTGAACTGAGGAATGGATAATAGTCATATATTGATTAATCGCAGAAATTGAATCAAATAACTTTCATTGCTAAATCGGTTGTAGACAGGATTGCACCCAACTAAAAATCAACTTATTTAGTATCAACAAAACCTGTTACAAAAAAATGACAGCTAATTGACTAATTACATTTAGTAGAAAAATAATAAATGTGACCTTTGCTCGTTTCTTTTAGCAAGTAGCACTCGACTATTCTTAATTTTTCAATAACTCTTGACTAAATGTATCCTGATAAAAATTTAATCCTCCAAAATTCTTTTAGAACATCAATCCCTTTTCATCATGTTATTAATTTTATTCAAGTAACTTTTATTCGCCTCAGAAACTTGATTTCCAGCATTGGACACCATTTTTCTTTGTCAGCAAAAGGAATAAAATATAATATAATCGACAAAAATCAGACCAACTACGAATAACAAAGTAATGGATGTAAAATAAAGCAATTAAAAGATAAAATAGCACGCAACATAAATCTTATCATACCAAAAATACTTCTCAGCACTTTATTTTTCAATCATATTTACATCGTTTTTGAAGAAAGGACTCGATTTCCTTTTTGTTCTTGATTATCAATATAATTAGCTTTTTATATTCCATGAAGCATATGACATATCACTACGCATATAATTACATATGTTTTTGAATAACTATTTCTTGATAGACTGTCTGATAGTATGAAATGATTAAACTAATAATCCATAATCCCAAAATAATGAATACTTCATTCATAAATACGCTTTACATTTTGTTGGATAATATATTCAGCAACCTTCGTCATACGTAAAGCAGCATACACTTGTAACCCCTGATACAGTAAATAACCCTGCTATATTTAATATAATTCCCAACATCTCTTTTTCTTAAATATTTAATCATTTCTATCCTCCTCCAAAGAACTCAAAAACTCAAAGTCAAGTGGGTTATATTTTTGGACATTTATCTGAAGAAAATATGTATTCAGAAATAGTGATCCTTCTTTAATTTTATACTAATCTTATCCGATTTTATTTTCTTTGTAAAAATATTCATATTGATAACGCTGAAAAACTAAAAGAAAAAAGGAGAACGGAAATCCGTCCTCCTCGTTACTACGCTTTATTTAATTAATTCGTAAATCGCTTCTGCATAAATTGCAGCTGAGCGGAATAAATCTTCTAAAGCGAAGAATTCATTTGCTTGGTGCATGTATCGATTGAGTCTGGGAATAGCGCACCGTACGCTACACCACGTTCAAAGATACGTCCGTATGTTCCACCACCGATTGATTGTTCATGTGCTGGTAATCCTGTTTGACGGTGATATACGTCTAATAATGTTGATACTAATTTATCTTCTGGAGATACATAGTGAGGAACTTGTGCTTTACCGTGAGCAACTGTGAAAGCCATATCCTGAAGCCACTACTTCAGTCTTAATTTCAAGACCTTCTGCAGTAACCCTAATGGATAACGGAAGTTTCACTACAGCTACCCCACCTAATTCTGGTGTGTAAGTGAAGATTCCGGCATTTGGCTGTCAATGGTCCCATCACTTCATGGTTGTAGTCCACTTTCAAGTTTTTACCATCAGTATCTTCATGTAATACTTCAGCAGCAAACGCTAAGTATTTTCTTCGCGTTTGCCTTTGAAGTTGAATTGGTTTAAGAATTTAGCTAAGTGTGTTCCAGCATTGATTCCTTTATCTGGAGTAGATCCGTGTGCTGATTTACCAACAACGTCTAAGATAACTTTGCCATCTAATACTTTGAGCACTACCTTCAACAGGATTTGCAGCAACATATGTCAAAGAAACGGTCAACCACTTCATCTGCATTTGGAACTAACATTTCCCGCATGCGCATCTTGAGGAACCATGTTTTCACGTAAACCTGCGTCGAAGCTTAATAATTGGTAGTCGCCTTCAGCAGCTCCCACCAGGAATATCATAGTGTAATGAAAGAATTCCCTTTTTCACCATTGATGATTGGGAATGTTGCGTCTGGTGAGAAACCAAAGTCTGGCATTTTCTTCTGTTTGGAAGTAACGGTCCATACATTTCCAACCTGATTCTTCGTCTGTTCCGATAATGAAACGAACACGTCTTTGAAACTGGTAATCCTAATTCTTTGATGATTTTTTTAATGCGTAGTATGCTGCCATACTTGGTCCTTTATCATCGCTTGAACCACGCGCATAAATACGGTCATTAATAATTTGTGGCTCGAATGGATCTGTATCCCATCCAGTTCCTACTGGAACAACGTCCACGTGACCTAAAACTCCAAGAGTTTCTTTATAGTCTGGATTTGGTGCAAATTCGATGTGACCTGCTAAGTTTCCAACTTGTTTTGTTGTGAAACCATCACGTTCACCGATTGCTAAAGAAATGCTTCTAGCGCTTCTTTTAGGGTCCAGGACCTACTGGTGCATCCTCTGTTGCTTTAGAATCATCACGCACACTGTCGATACGTAATAATGTGAATAAATCTTTTAATAGATCTTCTTTACGAAGTTCTACTTCTTTTTTCCAATCAATTGTCATCCAATCGCTCCAATCTCTATCAAGTAGATTCAATAGTCTTATCTTACCATTTTTACAAAAGGGATGAAAAGCGGTTAAACCCTTTCTATAACAAATAAAAGCCTAGGATTTCTCCTAAGCTTTCGTTATTCATGAATCATTAATGATTCTAATTCTTCTTCGGTTAAAGGTCTGCTCTCTCCTAACGCGAGGCTCTCATCCAACTTGAGCGGTCCCCATCGTGAGTCGCTGCAAATCGACAACGGTTTTCCGCAAGCTTTGACCATTCGTTTCACCTGGTGGAATTTCCCTTCTTTCAAATGAATCTGAACAATCGACTCATCCTGCGTCGTGCTGACGAAATATCCAGACGCGCTGGCATACACTCCGTTCCATCCGATAACACAATGCCCTTCTCAAAAGCAGCGGCATCTTCTGTCATCACACCTTCGACTCTTGCTTGATAGATTTTTTTGTGACGTGTTTCTTCGGTGAAAGAAGACGATGTGCCAATTCTCCATCATTTGTCAAGAGCAATAATCCATGCGTATCGATATCCAAACGACCTACCGGAAAGACTCCCTTTTTAAAATAAAGCGGATCGATTAAATCCAGTACTGTTTTATGAAGATTATCTTCTGTAGCACTAACGACTCCCTTAGGCTTATTCATCATGATATAGACGAACTCTTCGTACTGAATCTTCTCGCCATCAAACAGATCTCATCCGTTTCAGGATTCACTGTACTTTTACCATTGGTGACGACTTTACCATTGACGGTAATTCGTTTTGGCCTTTTAATAAAGATTTGACCTCGGAACGAGTTCCAAGGCCACAATCTGCTAAACATTTATCTAATCTCATTATTTCATCCTCAATTTACGACGAATGCCACCGACGCGAGCGCCAAGCATTTCATCAGCTAATCGATTCTTCAAGGTAATTAGTCCGTAAGTCACAACTCCGACAAAACCTACAGCAGCAACTGCAATGAGTGCACGAACTTTACCACCGATTGGCATTACATGTTTAATCGCATATAAAGTCAGTGCTGAAGTGATGGCCATCGCAAGAGATGCAAGAAGCACTTGCCCGAATTTCTTCAATACGTAATTCAAATCGAATCGTGTAATACGAAGAACGTGACGGCACATATAAAGTGTTGCGACAAAGTATGCTACTGAGCTGGCAATTAATGGACCTGCTCCTCCAAGGAAGTAAATCATCATTGGTTGCCATAGCAATTTAATAAGCACTGTAAATCCTAATGCTTTAATCGCAATGATATGTTGTTCCATCGATTGCAGGATGTACGTGAACGTTACAAACAATCCTAAGAACACACACATGATACATGAAACCATTAATAGATACGTTCCGGTTGGGTCTGGTGAATAGAACACATTGTAAATTGGTTCTGAGACAATCGACATTCCTACAGAAGCTGGAATCATGATGTATGCAAATAAACCGAGGTTATTGGCAATCACGCGTTTCACTTCTTCACGGTCATTCACTGAATAATGAGCCGCAAGCAGTGGCAATGCTGCTGTTGAGATACTCATCGCTAGCGAAATAACAATCATAATCACTTTATTCGCATTAAATCCAAATAAAGTAATCAGTTCTTTCCCTTCTTCAAACGAGAAGTTCGTAAAGATTGGAACGAGACGTTGGAATGTTTCTTGGTCAATCAAGCTGATTATTTGAATACTTGAAGTCACTAACACGAAAGGTAACGCCTCACGCATGACTTCAAAAATAATTTTCCAGAAACTTAGTGGACGTTCAGGACGCCCTTCTTCCATTAATTCCATCATCCCTTTATGGTCACGGAACATCTTATATGCTAAGTATAAGAACGCGATGACTGCCCCGACAAAGGCCGCAAATGTAGAATGCGCTACAGCGACGACAAATCCGCCGTGGATCACACGCATCACAAAATACGTTAATCCTAACATATACAAGATACGGACTACTTGTTCCCATAATTGAGATTTCGCAGAAGCCGCCATTTCATTGTATCCTTGATAGTATCCACGCATTAAGCTAAGCGGTGGAATAATGAGTACCGCAGGCGTAAGCGAACGGATGACCATAATACTGTCTGCAACTTCTTCAGGAGTAGCTCCTTTTGCAAAAAGTGGCGCTGCAAAATACATTCCCGCCGCAAAGACGAATCCTAAGAACGTCATAAAGAGCATTGTTCCTTTAAACAATCTCCAACTTGTCTTATAGTCTCTTCTCGCATGGTTATCCGCTACGATTTTAGAAATTGCAACCGGAATTCCTGCCGTTGATATTTGTAATACTAAAGCATAAATATTATAGGCGATAAAATATAAGTAGTTCGCATTATCCCTATCAGCACCCATCCACATTCCCCAAGGGATGATATATAGTGCTCCAAGTAATCTTGAGACGATATTCCCGATCGTTAACCAAGATGAACTTTCCAAGAGAATTTGTTGCGAATTTTTCTGATTTCGAATTTTATCACTCAGGCCTACATAAGGCTTTCTTTTAAACATATATTGAAAAATCCTCTTTCTTAAATTATACCAACAATAAGAGTACATTATTTTAATGTAAAATGCTAGCATTCTTATGAAACCTTAAGCAGTTGCTAAACTTTCAACAAAAAAGAACCGAGCCATTTAGCTCGATTCTTCCTAATGATTAGTCTAATAAACTTGTTTGTCCTTCTTCTTCCACTTCGACTGGAGTAGAAACCCCAATGCCATAGTGAGCACGAACTTTTTGGTTCAAGTCGGCAACGACTTCTGGATGGTCTGCCAAGTATGCTTTTGCATTTTCACGACCTTGACCAATCTTCTCGTCGTTATAAGCGTACCATGCACCACTCTTCTTCACGAAGTCGAGGTCTGCTGCCATATCGAGTAATTCTCCAAGTTGAGAAATACCTTCTCCGTACATAATATCCACAACAGCTGTTTTAAATGGTGGAGCCACTTTATTTTTAACAACTTTGATTTTAGTTTGGTTCCCTAAAATTTCAGTACCTTGTTTGATTTGGTCTGCACGACGTACTTCTAAACGAACAGTCGCATAGAATTTCAACGCACGTCCACCAGGTGTTGTTTCAGGGTTTCCGAACATAACGCCCACTTTTTCACGAATTTGGTTGATAAAGATTGCGATTGTTTTTGTTTTATTAATAGAACCTGATAATTTACGTAATGCTTGAGACATTAAACGAGCTTGAAGCCCTACGTGTGATTGCCCCATGTCGCCATCGATTTCGGCACGTGGAACTAACGCAGCTACTGAGTCGACGATCACGATGTCAACGGCTCCTGATGATACTAAAGCATCTGCAATTCCTAATCCTTGTTCCCCTGTATCTGGTTGAGATAATAGTAATTCATCAATGTTTACGCCTAAAGCTTTTGCGTATTCTGGATCTAGAGCATGTTCAGCATCGATGAACGCTGCCACTCCACCACGTTTTTGAACTTCTGCAACCGCATGTAATGCAACTGTTGTTTTACCTGAAGATTCTGGTCCGTATACTTCGATAATACGTCCACGTGGGAATCCACCTACACCTAATGCGATATCTAATGCAAGAGAACCTGAAGATACTGTTTGGATTTGTGTATCTACTTTTTCTCCTAATTTCATTACGGCACCTTTACCGTAGCTCTTTTCAATTTTCTTTAGCGCATCTTCCAATGCTCTTTGACGATTTTCATTTTCTGCCATGTTTTAATTCCTCCACGAATTTTAAGTCAAACATATTGTACACTATGTTGTATTCCATGCACAAGCAATATGCGAACATTTGTTCTTATTTTGTTCGAACTTGTTTTAATAAATATTTTTCTAAGTAAAATTCCAACCATATTGGACCGCGAATTCACGGTTGTCGTTACGAGTACGTGCAAGATGCAACTCAAGAACTTCGACGTCTGTTTGAGACGCTAATGCGACGAAAATCGTTCCGACTTCTTTCCCTTCCATTTCACTTGGTCCAGCGACTCCTGTAAATGAAATTCCCAAATCACTTTGATAATGGAGTCTTGCTTGTTCGGCCATGGCTTTGGCACATTCTGCACTGACCATTCCGAAATTGATCGAGTAAAGGTGCTGTCGATTCCAAGTTGTGTTTCTTTTGCTTCTCGTTGATAAGCGACTGTTCCTCCTTGGAAATAGGCGGAGCTTCCTTCGAACGCCACAACACTTGCTGCAAACAGTCCTCCTGTTAAACTTTCAGCAGAGGCAATCGTGAGTCCTGATTCTTTTAACAACTCCACAGTCACTTCTTGCAATGTATTGTGAGTCTCCCATATCCATAGAAGAATTCTCCTACTTGAGATTGGATGAGTAATTCCATACCGTCAAGAAGCTCTGTGCACTCTTCTTCCGTTTTCTCCATTGGCTGTCAATCGAAGCATCACTTCAAATTTACCAGCGTATGGCGCAATTGTTGGATTTGATTTGTTCTTCAATTAGATTTTTCTAAAATGGTTACTAATCGTGATTCTCCAATTCCAAAGAAACGTAAGTAACGAGATTCGAATAAATCCACTTTGCCCACTTTCTTACGTAAGAAAGGCAACACTTCTTTTTGCATCATCATTTTTAATTCATTTGGTGGTCCAGGTAGAACAATGAATTGTCGGCCATCTTTTTCAAAACCACAACCAACTGCAAGTCCATTATGATTTTTAAAAACAGTACCGTCCTCAAAAGCTAGTGCCTGTCTACGATTATTTTCACTCATGTCGCGATGAGAACGCACGTGAAAATCAATCACTTTCTGAAGAGCTGCCTCATCTTCGACAAGTGGCACATCTAAAAATCGCGCCAGTACTTGTTTAGTAATATCATCTGTTGTTGGTCCAAGACCTCCAGATAAAATAATCAATTCACTTCTTGAAGCAGCTAATTCAATCGCTTCATACATTCTTTCTTCATTATCCCCAACCACTTGTTGATAGTATGTTGGAATCGAGTTTTTGCTAATTCTTGAGCTAGGTATGCACTATTCGTGTTCACAATTTGCCCCATTAGCAACTCTGTACCAACTGCAATGATTTCTGCATTCATAACTTCGCCTTCCTTAACACTCTTTTGTAAAAATAAAAGCCCAAAACAACTGTTTCAGGCTTCGTTTGTTATTCTGTTTTAGTAAATGAATCCGCAAATACATGTCGATTCTTTTACAAAAATAATCCAAACCTGAATAGATTGTAAATACTAAAACAACTATAAAGTAAGATTTGTCCGATTGGAATTCCAATGGCCTTAAAGAACAAATCATCTGTTAATAGGAAAATAATCGCCAACATTTGAGTAGCGGTTTTTACTTTCCCAGGCCAAGCAGCTGCCATGACTTCGCCATCTGTCACCAGTAATAGTCTAAGCCCTGTTACTGCTAATTCACGACAAACAATGATACTCACAACCCAAGCAGGAGCTAAGTTAAATGACACAAGCATAATGAATGCGGTCATCACTAGCATTTTATCTGCTAAAGGATCAGCGAACTTCCCAAAGTTTGTCACTAATTTGTATTTGCAGTGCTAAATATCCATCAAGATAATCTGTAAAACTAGCTACTGCGAAAAATAATCATCGCCAAGAAGTGAACTACACTGATTTTGAGAGCCTACAAGACTCATCACACCGAGGCGCTTCACTTGGCAAACACATGAGGATGATAAACACCGGAATCATGAAAATTCGCAATACGGTTAATTTATTTGGTAAATTCATCGCAATTCTCCTATTGAATCGTGATATAAATACGTGTTGCTGTTGAACCTTCAGGAATTTTTAGTTCAACACCACCAACAGTAATCGTACCTAATGGCGTATATCCAAAGTCCATACGAATCGTAGTTGATTCCTTCTGGAATTGAACCAGTCACTGTTTGATTTGTAGCTGGAACTCCGTCTGCCACAACTTTACCATCCGCTGAAATTTGTGCCCATAAAGCATTTTCTTGCTTCATTTAGGACTTTCACATCTAATGGGAATTTACCTACATTCGCGATGTAGTACAATGCATTTCCGTTCGCATATGAATAAGTAACGCTTGTCACTTCTGGAGTGGCAGTTGTCGTTGTAGCAACAGTCGTTTCTGCTGCAACAGCTGCTTGTGTTGTAGCTTGAGTCGTTACAGGATTATTACGTTGAGCACGGTTGCTAAATACAGCTTGTCCGATTGCAAAAATAATCGCCACGATGAACATTCCCAATAAAATGGTTGGGAAGTAATTTTTTAGAGTATTGGATACTGAAGACCATTTACTCTTGTTTTGATTTAAACGTGAACGATTACTTGAAGTAGTCGTATATGTTGTAGAAGGAGCTGTCTTCACAACAGCCTGCGGGATTTCTGAGGCATGCTCTTCTAATAAAGCTGCTCCGTCTAATCCAACTGTATCAGCAATTTGTTTGATGAACGCGCGTGTATAAAACGCACCTGGCATCAAGTCGAAGTCATTATCTTCAATTGCGATTAAATAACGTTTTTGAATTTTTGTAATTTGTTGCAAGTCATCAAGAGTGTAGCCTTTTAATTGCCTTGCACTTTTTAAAATTTCTCCGATTGTTTGTGTCATTATTTCACCATCTTTTTCATTTTCTCATTGAAAAAGTATACCATATCTTGAAAATGAAAAACAAAAGAAGTCGCTATGTAGTGTTTAGCCTATTTTTACAAACTGAATATATAGTGTATCTTCCTTTGAGTGACCATTTGGAAGGTGCGCCTTCAGGGTAAATTGATGCGTCTTCTCATTCCATTCTACCCTCACCGTGCCACTAGAAAATTGAATGGTATCTGGAAAAGTCATCTCATCCCCATTAAAAGACAGTTTTTGACGTACTGTCTGACTCGCCATCTCAAGCAATATGTCCATTCGATACCCATCTTCCAGAAGGCGATATTCAAGAGTGTTATGGGCATGAATTTTGAGTAGCGCGATAATAAAGGAAACTAGCAATCGCAAGTAACGCCAGAAACTGAAATAGTAGTGTTCCTTTTTCTTTTAGGTTTGTCATTTTTCTTTTCCTTAGCCTCTTTCACTTTGACATAAATGGCTCCGATTCTTTGGCGCGAAATTTAAGCGGAAAGTACTTCCTTGGTTGAGCGTTGTCGAAATCAGTAACCTGCTCCCGTTTCTTTTGATAGATAGCGAACGAATGCCATAAAGAAATGGCTGGTGTCCCCCACTGCCTCCTGCTCCTTTATAAATCTTTCCGCCATCTTTCCAACTAGAAACAGAGCGTAATGACTTCTGTTTTCTCTGATGTCATATTTTCAAAATATGCGGTATAAGGATTGTACCCCTCAACCGACTTCAGCCTAAAGCCCGCATAATTAAAATTCATTTGCTGAACGGCGACATGCCATTTAATATCGTCAGGAACATTGAGCCGGTCCTTGATTTTTAGAAACGCCGTAGAAAGTCCCATAAACGCTACTAAACTAATCGAGATAATCACGAGCGCAATTAGGTGTTCAATGAGCAGAAATCCGGACTTTTTTCTCGGTAATCGCATTGATTTGAAACACCTCCTCATGCTCTCCGCAAGAGACCGTCATCACTGTTGGAGAGGCTGCTGTATTTACTTTTTCAAATGTCACTTTTTTCATCTTTTGAAACTCTTCGCTCGGCAATTTATTAATGGTTGTAGGATAAGTAGCACTCGCTTGTAAATCCATTAACTGAGTAGCCGCAGCGTCCAAAAAGCATCCTTTGAGTTGTTGACGATGATACAGTTGTCCCATCATAAAGCTGATTAAGGACACAATAACGGTTAAGACCATCAGCCCAACTAAGGCTTCAAGCAATACATACCCTCTACTTTTCGGTAATTTCAACATGATACTTCGCCTCCCCTAATTGAAAAACATAAGTGTACCTGCGATTTTGTCCATCAAAAGTCACTGACGAGAACTGTCTAACATTCCCACTATAGGGTTTAAAACCATACGTTTGAACAGAATAACTTTTCATCGTATCCGGAAAGTGAATCTTCTTATCCAGTTCTTCTAGCTCCGTGACAATTTAATTCCACAATTCCGCCAGAAACAGTTACAAACGAACCTTGTCCTGTTGAAATAGCTGTAATCTGCGCCGTATCCATCACTTGCTCGAACTCTCTAAGAAATACTTCTTCCTTCCAATTTACATAGGAATGACTAATCAAAGGTGGAGTCAGTATAAGTAAGAAGCAAGCAATGGCAAGCGCAATTAAGCATTCAACAAGCGTAAATGCTCTACTTTTCATCCTTTAATTTTTGAGGCGCTTTATTATAAGCCTCAACTGACTATCATTGATATATCCTTCAGTTTTAAGTCGATCTGCTGTAGGTACATCTGATGTTTTAAAATCTATCATATATGCCTGTTGCTGTGATTTAACAACTCTTACAATCCTTCTCATCAGACTTATCTTGAGCAGTCTTTCGTTGTTGCGCAATATTCGGAATAATGAGTAGCATCATCAAGCCAATAATAAAGAGGCACACGAGTAATTCGATTAACGTGAAGCCTTTTTTCTTTGTTTTCATTTTCATTTTAATTTCCTCCAATCATCGTTAGTGTCGGTAGTAATAAGATGAGATACATGGAAACGATGAGGAATCCAATCCCCATAAGTAGTAACGGTTGAATCCACTTGATTTTCTTTTCGATGCCTTGGGTAAATTCGTCGAGCATTTGGTCGGCATAGACTTGCAGTTGCACGTCTAGTTGCCTTGTCTTTTCTCCTTCTAATACCAGCCAGATAAATTCTTGCCGGAATAGCTTCATCTTCTCAAGCGCCGTAGAAAAAGGATTCTCCTTGAATCAGCTGTTCTTCCAACTTCTGTGCAATCATCTTCGACAGTGCACTGGTTCCTTCTTTTTCGAGTTCGGACACCATCGACAATAGCGACTGTCCATTTCCTAGAAAATACGAGAACTCTCGTGCATACAAAAACGTCACGTATTGCTGCGCACTCTTTCCAATGACCGGCAGTGAAATCAACATACGAAACTGATTATAGGTGTTCTTCCTTTTCCAGTACAAGCGAACTGCAAAAATAATGATTAGGAGCACTATTAGAAATCCTAACGCCAGCTGAGGGTAAGTTTTGAAAACCAAGCCATATCCAATATAGGAAGCCAGACTGCTTTGAGTTGTTCTTCTTGCACCATGCTGGAAAGTTGGTCAGCAACAGCATTCGGATACAGAGCACCATTCCGATAATAAACGTAAAGAGAAACGCGGATACATCATAGTTTGCTGCATTTTCTTTTGTTGTTTTATTGCTTTCTAGTGAGAAACTCTCCAATCGACGCTACAAGCCTTCCTCGAAGCTACCAAACTGCATGGATAAATAAATTTGTGAGGTGTTCGTTTCTGAGTATCCGACATTCTTTCAAGCACTCATCAAAACGCCGCCCTTCTCCAAGCGTATCCCGCATTTGTTCTAGGTCTTTCTTCTCTGCTTCGAATAAGTATTCTAGAAATTTGAGCGCCTCATCCAAGCTGAACCCTTCCTGAAGTAAATGAGCAAGCTGAATGAGGAACCGACTTTGAACAGGCCCTTCCATTTCTTAGATAATTTGATAGGTTTCGTAAGTTTTGTCCATAATGTATCCCAATGCATAAGCCTTCCTCAATACCTGTATTAAAAGGATGTACTCTTTCTTCATCAGTCCCGAATTGATTCGTTTTAAAAGAAATGCGCTAACTTCTCATGAGTTTCAATTTCAAAAATCGTTCCTCGCTTTTTCTCCGTTTTGTTAAATGATTACAATGAAGTTCACATTCCTTACCACATAGTCCACAATACCGAGGGAGAAGGCGTTGTGAACAAATCGCGATAATGGTTTGCTCGAGCATCGTCTTACTGACGCCCAGTTCCAAGAGCCTTGCTACCACTCCATTACAGTCTTTGGCATGAACGGTCGCTGGAATTAAGTGACCTGTTAAGGCTGCGACGAATCGCCATCTTTGCCGTCATTTCATCCTCGGATTTCACCGATGAGTAAAATATCTGGGTGATGACGCAGCAACTCTTAATAGAGTAATTCGTACGTAATTCCAGCCTTCTCGTTAATCTCCGTCTGTCAAAAACATCGGCTCATGATACTCCACTGGGTCTTCCATCGTAATCACTTGAAGTGTCTTTTTCTTGCATACGGCCCCTAAGCAAAGCATACATCGTACTCGTCTTCCTCAGAACTGACCGGTCCGGAAAAATAAAATCAATCCGCTTTTTATAGCGTAAGAATTGTTGTAAGAGCGCCCAGTCCTTTGGAAAATAAGTCATCGAACGAATCGACGCCTTTTCCTTCTTAGACCGATGCAAAAAGCCTAATAACCATGGATTCCTTCTGCTTAAATAAATTCGTTATCACTGATAATCTCAGTTCAAATCATCTGGTCCTTTGAAATCTCAAAGGTTAAAGGAACCACTCTGCGGTCTTCGTCTCTCTCCAACGTCCATTCCTGCTTGATACTTTAAGTACGAAATAAATTGCAAGGCCACTTCGTCTGAAATCTTTCTTAACTCTTTTAACCCATTGACATCTCTTAAATAAAATACATACTCCTCTCCAACCGGTAATAAATGAATATCATCTAATTGGTGCTTGATAGCTTGCGTGAACACTTCCGTTGCTAATTCATTCATTTTCCATTGTTCTTCCCCCACTCTTTGACTAGTCATAAAGAACTCACGAGAAAAACTAAAAAGGAGTCTTTTGGACAACAAAAAAACGCTGAAGAAAATCTCTTCAACGTTTCGAGTTATTTATCTAATCTTTTTCAAGGTTCCTAATCCTACACCCACTGCAGCACCTACAGCATCTACAAAGACATCTTGGATGAGCGGTGTACGTCCCGGAGTGACTCTGAGTGGAATTCATCGGTCATCGCATTATAGCACTGCGATAAAGAACGCTAAGAATTGTGGCCATCCTTTTTTACGAACGTGAACACTTAACCCTCTCGTCCATTGATAGCCGATAAAGAAGTAGGCCAAGAAATGAGCGGCTTTACGAATAAAAAACTCGATGAACTGCGCATATCCTAAAGAAGGAATACTGATGGTTTGTCCTGCATATTCAAATTTAATTTTAGATAGAATTTCTGAAAAAGGTTGCATTGAAGTCCTTTTGAATCGTCGACACCAGTGACTGATCCTTGTAAGACATACTTGAGCTAATAAAGATGAGTACCATGACTGCAATCGCCAATGTAATCGCAATAGTTGCTTTTGTTTTTCTAGACACGAAACCTCTCCTTCCTTGTTAACTTTCTTTATTATGGTCAACTCTATAAGTTTAGTCAAGCGTCTTTCCTATTTCTTAAATTCCATAAAAAATAGATAAAAATGTATATTGACGCACTTTTATGAAAGCGTTACAATTAAAGAAAATAATACCTTTTGGGAGGGTATCAAAATGGAACGTTATACTCAAGATTTAAGCTTATTGGTAAAAACAGATTCAGCTGCTTGAGGAACAACAGCAGCAACAGAATTACTACAACAATCTCTTCTGCCAGGATCCAAATCCGTATAACAAGTCGTTTGAAGAGATTATCGAGTACTTACTCGGCACAACCGAGTCTACTTTCTTAATGCACCACTTTGAAGATTTTCCACAAGCCCTGTCTTATGACCAGCAGAAAGAATTCCAGAAGCTACGACACTATTATTTGCGTCATCAAAACGCTCTACGCTGTTTCAACAAACCTTTTTTCCAAAGAATGCCACACGCTCACTTCTCTATGGATTAAAGGAATGCGCGGTGATAGCATCATCGATCTCTTCCCTCATCTCGATAGCCTGAGAAATTATTTCCACTTACATTACCAGAAACTTCTAGGCCAACCTACTGTCTCCTACAAAGACGTTTTAGTCTTTACATTTGGCCCACACATTACAGAGTTCTACTACACGCTCATCAAAGAGAGCAAAGATTCTTTCTTGCGCCTTTACAACGATTACTTAGAGTCGTTCCCACAAACCTATATTCCTGTGCACTATTTACATTTATCAAAAGAAGAGACGCTGCTCGTTTTAGAGGAGCTGATTACTCTTGCGTCTTCCGTTTTGCCAAAACAAGACTTCTACATTAACTTTGGTCCAAACCATTTCCTAGTCATTTTCCATAATGAACAGACAACTTACTTAAACTTGGGTGTATTCACTGATTTTATGACTGCGCTGCATCAATGCTTAAAAGCAACTTACAAAAGTCTCTTTCTTCAGAATACACCCATTCTTTTTGCTGATAATGCAAAAATCCGATTTGAACAGCTTCATCTACATCATTCTATTTTTAGAATTTTGTACACTTTACTGATTTTATCCCCAAAACGATTTTCCAGCCATTATTAAAACTATTTATCCGGATAAACTGAATGATGAGAAGTTTGTAAATCAAATTCAAGAAGAGTTGTTGTATCACTATTTTAGAACGAATAAGTTAAACAACAGCATCGAGAGTCATCAGCCTTTGCAAGAAATATTAAAATGCTACATCGAAATGGAAATTGAAGAAGACTGGTTCAATAATGCCTTCCTTCCATTGAACTCTCTGCACGAGTGGAACGTTCGCTCAATGAGTGCTTGCATAAAGTTCCTTCGACGCATATGGATGGGCTACTTCGTCATATTCACTGGACTCAGACGAACTCGGAAATGCCTTTTGGTAAATTACTAGGCCTCTTCTCCATCTTCTGCAGTAGGGCTGCCAAAAGAACCATATGACCATCCATTTCTCCGAATTTCTTAGAGCACTTCTTCTGGATCAGCTGCGCAGATGGCATCAACTTATCAATTAATCGAACACTGCGGATGAATCCTGAGTCGACGAAATGTTGCTGGGTGTTCTTGCAAACAGAAGCTGAATGAATTAAATAAGTCAAAATTATCATATATGATACATTTATCGTCATTATGCAGTAATTACTATATTTGGTAATGTCACTAAAAGATCCCATCAACAAAATTCTTGCTGATGGGATTTTCTACTTTTATAATGCTGTAAATTGATCTGACGTTTTGTTGAATTGTTAGTATTGCTGTGTTTGAAAGCCATACGATATGATACCTAACGATTGAATTTGCAGCCACATTTTTGAAGTGTCCGCATTCTTCAAAACCCCAAATATTTATGGTATTACACTCATTCATCGTTAAGTACTCATCTTCGACTTCAGAACGGCTACGCAAGCATAGATGTCTTTGATACCCCTAACTCTAGCACTCTCATAGCGGCATAAAGCACTTTACCATAGCCTTTTCTTTGATGATTCAAGCTAATATAAATACTAACTTCTGTGGACCAATCAAAGGCGGCACGTGCTGAGAATCGTCCGGCATACGCATATCCGACAACTTCTCCGTCCTCTTCTAACACCAGATACGGAAAGTTTTCTAATGTTTTCTGGATACGTCCTTCAAATTCTTCCACGCTAGGCACCACTTCTTCAAAGGTGATAGCTGTCGTTTCACATAAGTGGCATAGATGCGTCTGAATCGATGTCGCATCTTCTACTGTTGCTACTTACAATACATTACTCATTGGCGGTTGAAAGTTCCACTGGAGGAACTGTAACTCCTTTTAATAATTTTATGAACGGGACATTGACGCTCTGCTAGCTTTAAAATTTCGCGGCTAGGCTTCACTTCTTCCTGGCATCGCAGCAAAAACGGATGGATGGAATAGATAGCCTTCTCCCTCTGAATCCAATGTCAAATCAATCTTCACTTCAACCTTGCTCTTATGCTCTAATTTCATGCGTTTTTCTACAAATTCAATCGACGCATTTAAACAAGTGGTATAGGCCAAGGCAAATAATTGTTCTGGGTTTGATGCCAGCATCTGCACTTCTTGGCGATGAAATCGTAAATGCTAAAAGTCTTTGTCTCCATTTTCCTTTAGTGTATGCTACACTGTAAGTCCGTCTTCGTTAACGGCCGTTGTTGTATATAAAATTTTTCTCCATGCTCTCACCTCATGCAAGTTTCTTCTTGTGAGAATAGCATATCCTTAAAATGAAAGCTATCCTAACAAACTGTTAAGATAGCTCTTTTACATTATAACCATTCATTGTATTTTTAATATACATTTTTAACAACCGTAACTAAGAACATGATCCTGCGATAACAAGAATTAATGCGAGGAAGTATAGTCCATTTAGCGGTGCAAGTTTTAATGGTCCTGCTAGTGGTGTGTAAGGAAGAAACCGTTACAACAAATAAAGCGAATAAAGATGTCACTAGCAATGAGAACGCTGGTTTTGATTGTACGAATGGTAATTTCGGTAGAACGTAACATATAAATAACCATCGTTTGTGATCACATAGATTCAATAAACCAACCTGTTTGGAAGACCATCAAGAAGAATGCTGGATTCGTAGACGATGCATAACTGCTTCCAGTAATCATTGGTGCGATTCCAAAGAACATCACTGCAAAAGTAATGATGTCGAAGATAGAACTGGTTGGTCCAAACCAAGCCATAAATCGTGTGATGGAGCTTGCTGTCCATGCACGTGGTTGTTTTAAGAAATCTGCGTCAACATTATCAAACGGCAATGCCACACAGCTTAAATCATAAATTAAGTTCAATACAATTAAGTGAACTGGTGCCATTGGTAAAAATGGTAAGAAAATACTTGCGAACAATACAGAGAAGATATTTCCGAAGTTTGATGAAACAGTCATCTTAATGTATTTTGTCATATTCGCATAAACTTTACGCCCTTCAATCAATCCTTTTTCAAGAACGAGTAAGTCCTTATCTAAAAGAACAACATCTGCCACTTCTTTGGCAATATCCACAGCACTATCCACAGAAATTCCGACATCGGCTACTTTTAGGGATGGCGCATCATTGATACCATCACCCATGTAGCCAATCTTGTGACCTTTACCTTTGAGTAAATGAATAATGCGTGCCCTTTTGCTCTGGAGATAGTTTGCAAAATGGTTGTTTCTTCAGCTACTGCTGCTAATTCTTCATCGCTCATATCCTCAATTTCTGTACCAGCAAAACTTTATCTACTGGTAGCCCTACTTTTTCACAGACCGTTAGCGTTACTTTTTCATTATCACCAGTAAGAATCTTCGTTGTTACCCCATGCTCTTTCAACGCTTGAATCGCTGGAGCTGCAGAAGGTTTTGGTGGATCAAGGAAGGCTAAGTAACCCATTAGAATCATATTGGATTCATCTTCAACCGTGAAGGCATGATGAGTATCTTGATATTTCTTTTTGGCTCACGCCAAGAACGCGAAGCCCTCTGTTCATTTAAGCCACCTACTGCTTTCAAAAATTGTTTCACGAATTTCATCTGATTGGATGAATTTCGTCTCCATCTTGTACATATGTAGAGATGTTAAGCATTTCTTCGAGTGCTCCTTTTATTACGAGCACTGCTTCATCGTCTTCTTTTGCACATCACGCTCATACGACGTCGTTCGAAGTCAAATGGCAAACTCATCAATCTTTTTGATAGCATGTTGCTAAAGTTTTGCGAAATCTTCGTGTTCGTCAGCTTCTTTTTCTGTACGTGTAATGATGACGTGTCAATAGTTTTTAAGTCCTGTTTGGAAGTAGCTGTTTCAAATACGCAATTTTTAATACGCCCATATCTAGATTTGCATGAATATCTAATGGGTATTCAAGAATAATTTCATCTTGTGTAAGCGTACCTGTTTTATCAGTACATAAAATGTCGATAGCCCCTAAATCTTGAATAGCATTTAGTTTTAATAATGACTTTTTCTTTTTGCCATGATGACTGCCCTTTTGCAAGGCTGTAGTAATCATTGGCAACATTTCTGGAGTTAATCCAACGGCAACACTTAATGCAAATACCCCTGCTTTTCTAACCAGTCACCGTCTGTTAATCCATTAATCAAGAATACAACTGGCACTAATACAAGCATTAAACGAATCAATAGCCATGAGATTTTATTCATTTCTTTCTCAAAACTTGTTTGTTCTTCAAAAGTATTGAGTGTTTTTTCGATACGACCAATCATCGTATCATTACCTGTAACTAAAATAACGGCTAAAGCACTACCGCTGACAACGTTTGACCCCATAAAGACAAAGCGTTCGCTCTCAAGTGCTTGTTTTTTCTTTTCTTCTTCATCAGGAACCCAGATTGATTTCTTCTCAATGGATTCACTTTCACCAGTCAAGCTGGATTGTTGAATAAAGAAGTCACGTGTTTCCAATAATAATGCGTCTGCTGGCAACATGTCCCCAGCACTTAATTTAATAATATCTCCAACAACTAGGTCTTCAATTGGAACTTCCATCTGTTCGCCATCTCGAATAACCGTTGCAGTATTCACGATTAAATTCGATAAGTTACTCGCCGCTTTGTCACTCTTCATTTCTTGAACAAAACGAATCGCTCCTGATACAGCCACGAGCACTACAATAATGATTGAAGTCGTTGGGTCTGCTTCACCTGGTTTTGCAAGAATCACGTTCGTGAATAATGAGACAACTGCAATCACTAATAGAATGACCGTAAATGGATTGATAATCGATTCATAAATCTTTTTCCAAATCGAATCTTCTTTAGCCTTTGTAATTTTGTTTTCTCCATAGGTTTCACGTAGAGTTTCTACTTGTTCTTCATTTAATCCTTTTACAGAAGTTCCTAAAGCTTCTAGGACCTCTGCCATTGGATTCATGAGCGCTAAATCGAATCTTTCTTTTGCTGTTTTCATAGTCTTCACCTCGTTTTTAATTTAGGCGAAGTTTCGGGTGATCATCACACTCTTCCCTTCGCTCATTGATTTGGTTCGTTTGACTGTCCGGTCCAGGGCATCTGATCACCTCTTTTCTAAAATTTTTGGCAAATGAAAAAGCACCTTGTCATGGCTTAAACGCGACAAGATGCTTACCAAATAAACAATTCTCATTTTTTCGTTCAAGCTTTAACATCATGGAGCGATGAAATGACATTAGTCTCTGCCTTCACGACAGAGGCTGCTAACCAACGTCATAGTGTCTCCACTATTTTTGCGGTAGTCATCCGTATCTCCATGGTAGTCTCACCTACCGATACTTATATTCTAGCTTACACTTTAAATGATGACCCCCTAATGTCAAAGTAAATAGCTACTTTTGAATCTATATTAAAAGATCATTTAGTAGTATAATAAACGTGTAAAAGGAGGAATCCCTATGAAAAATCAATCTCTTTGATTTTAGTCGTATTGGTTTTAGCTGGCTGTCTCATTTTTCCAAAAGAAAGAAGACACAACCACTCAAGCACAAACGACGACTACTCAGAGTACTACAACGACAAAACAAACAACAACAAGCACAACTGAAGTTCCAACGACCATCGTTGCAACAACTGCTGAAACACAGCACGCAACGGCTCCTGTTCCAAAAGACAGTTTCTACTGAAAAAGTAGCTGTTCCAGCCGAAGCTCCCTGCTCCTTCATCAATGGATATTCACAATGAAACAAGGAGACTTCCGAAGTGTGGCAGGAACATGGAGAAACTCTAGCTGGGATGGAAATTCCATATCGATAAAGATGGAAACATTACTTCTGGAGGTAAAAACATTCAAAGTCGGTATTACTGAGCAACAATTCCAAGAAGGACTTCTCAACTGGATTATGGTTCCAGAAGGCAATGAAAATGCATTTGTGGGAGGCGCCGTCTTCTCTTTCATTCCTAAAAATGTAGAGCTCACTTATATGTGATGTCTGGTGATAAAGACCAATCTGATATCTCTAAAGACTGTATTTATGGTACTCAAACCGTAACAGACGGCAAAACAATCAAAGCAATGATGTAATATACAGTGATTAATTGTAGCACTATCCATGAGAGATAGTGCTTTTCTATTTAATAAAAAAAGAGCGTCTGCTGAACTAGCTCTTGATAATTAGTTTCTTTTTTCACTTTACCGTTCCATGCTTCAGCTTTTCATGTTTTAAAACAGTACATTTATATATCCATTTTTCTTTAGACGGTAAGCATGACCAGCGATTGATACGCCTTCTTCATATAAATAGATTGGTTGGTCTTCGCAATTCCATGTAACGTTCTTTAAATCGAGAATATGGAATGTTACATGTGTCTAAAATATGAGCGCTTTAAATTCATCTTTTTCTACGTACATCGATTAATTGGGTTCCACGTAAATCCTTTCCGAACTCTTCAGCTAACCACTTTAGCAGATGATTGACGCATCCAAATTCATTACAAATAGGTAAATTCCAGCCAATTAAGAAATGCATAATAATACTCCACATGAGACTAAACCCTTCAAAAATAATTTTAATAAGACAAGAGATATTACCATATTTCTTCTAATCTTCAAAGCACCATAGAGAAGCTGTCTTAATGACCTTGCATCGCCCCAAGTTCTGCTAAACGTAAGTGTGTTGTTTCGCGGACTTGTGGGAATACTAATTGTTCATATTCTTTACGAACGCCTTCTAACAGGGAATTCTCCTGCAGCGCCTACTCCACCACCGATAACGATAGTATGACTTAACATATTCGCAACGTGAACATGCAATTCCTAAGTATTTTGAGAAATGACGAATCACGATTAATGCGAGTGATCGTTTGTTTTACAATCAAACACGTCTTTGCACTCACATCTGTCCATCGTCGATTCTTGCTTCAACCTGAGTGTCCCAGCATATTCATCTGCATAACGACGGCCAAGTCTACAATACCTGTTGCACTTGCTACTGTTTCAAGACAGCCTTTTACCGCAAGATATGCAAAAGGACGTTCACTGAAATCAACGGCGATGTGTCTGAGTCGCCACCAGCGCCTGCCATACTATGAATCAGACGGTTTTCAGCGATAATCCCACCGCCAACACCTGTTCCAAGTGTAAAGGTTACGTCTGGTTGGTTCTACAGCACCCATCCATTTTTTCACCAAGTGCTGCTACGTTAGCATCATTAATGATGAAGAACGGAATTCTGGAGTGCTCCTTCAATTTTTTCTTTAATGGCGAATGTTTTCCAGTTTAAGTTGTAGGTACCAATAACTGTAATTTTCTCTCTGTCAACAACACCTGGAGAACCCATCCTGATACCAGCAAAATTTTCATTTGTTAGTCCTAATAAGTCTAAACGATGACGAATTGAGTTTGCCAATATCATCCAATGTGGCTTCCTTCGTCTAATGTTGCAGGAATCGACCATTTTTGTTGAACTTCACCTGCTAGTGAAATAATCGCAACGATGGAAGTCCCACCCAATCAATACTAATAATTTTCTTTTCCATTGTATTCACCCATGAACTTGTATATGCTTTACTATAACAGCATTATCTTTCATTCCTAGTGCAAAAGTAAATTGCGACACAAAATACGCAACGGATTCTGTACGTGTGAAGTAGATGACAGCCCCTTCAGCTAATCGCCGACATCACTAAGTATCCACCAACGAGTCCTCCTAAGTGTCCATAGTTATCGACGGCTGAATTAATAAATCCATGATGATGTTGATAATGATGTCCTGTGTATTGCACGCTCATTTGCCTAAAGAACGAATGTAGCCGTGTTTTCTGATAAATAAACAACAGCTCCCATGAGTCCAAAGAGTGCCGTACTTGCCCCAGCTGAAATGCTAGATGAGAATGCAAAGTAGCAAGGTTCCCATAATTCCTGATAAGAGATACACCAAAAGGAATTCCAATGTCCAATTTCGTACTCCATCTGACGGCCAATCATATATGAAGAACACACTATTAAAATAAAATATGTTCCATAATATGTAAGAAAATTGGCGTTAAGAATCGATAATATCATGTTGGATGAATGATATACGATTAAACTGCCCCTGAAATTATCAAGCATCATCCGTTCGTGCTACCACCAGGCCAGTGTCATTACGATAAAGAGCGCTGCTTGAACTGCTAAAAATAAATAAGTAAAGCTGAAGCTCCACAAAGTTGCGCTTCATGCGTTCTAATTTCCATGGGTTAATCTTAAACATCTCTAACCACTCCACTTGTAATAATCGTTGGAACACATGAATATCTGTTTCCAAATAATTAGCCAGGCCGGCAACAGGAGTCACCTGTGTCGTATATAGAAAGGATGGGATAACGTCTGGCCTTTGTAAGCCTCTATCACAGTAGCCTCCACCAAAGCTACGGCCTTTTCATACCATACAGTAACCAGAACAATGATTAAATCCAGGTCTTACTTTAAACAGCGATGTGTGCTATCGATAACTGGTTCTAACACACCATAAGAAGTACGTTTAAAGGTTGTTTGTTCATTCCATTGACAAATACCAATGTCTGTCCGGCATTGTTGCAGGTACATAGATTGTTTTACCTGCACTTCTAGCCTCTCTTGAACGATTAAATCTAATTGAATTCCACTCGATCGGCATCGTTAAGCCGACCGTCTTACTGATCCACTGCGGCATCTTTGAGCCATTCACCACTCGTTTTCTTCCGCGCGGCGTTTCCGGCGTCATTGCCTCTGCCTCTTTGCTGCGCGCGTTTTAAGTTCTTCACGTCTTTGATACTTCGAAGAGTTCGGTGAATAACTTGCACCTGAGTTCACTGCTCGCATGTTTCTTTCTTCCAAAATTGGACTGATGAGTAATGGAGCTTTTTCATTATCGGTTCATCTGTTAAGATAATTGGCACCATTAGGAGACATTTCAAGATCAATTGCCCAACACTTTCGCCCATTCTTTTCTCTTCTAAATGCTGCAAGAAGACTTTCTTAATCACTTCTGAATAAGTTATTTTCCATGATTTCGTATTCTGGGCAATTGATTTTCACAGGACTGAATTATTAATCAGCAACAGGCTTCGGTTGCATCATGCAGTAAACACGCAAGCACCGTTCCTGTTTGCATCCTCTGCAATCGCTTCCTTAAGCACAATTAATGCTATGTAATCCTACCAACAAAACGAAGATGCCTGCTCTCGATACATCATACTTAAGGCATGCGCAATATCTTCAATGGCTATGCTACAGGCAACGCTCTCGAGTGATTTCAACACTGCCCTATATGTATTCAAATAATTTTGTCTCCATATGTTCCTCCACGGTTGATGCTGTCAGTTTATTTATCATTGAATCAAAGGTATTTAAAGAAAATAGGCAATACTTAACTTGTTCTTAATTTATCTATCTTTCAAGGCTTGATGCAAAATCCTTTGATATAATGGTACTGGAACGAGACTGATAGGAGGTACATTATGACAACACCAATCT
>BNJU01000415.1_pt1 | contig 89656 bp, 90 predicted proteins | sample 8539281 | NCBI WGS metagenome assembly BNJU01 (sample SAMD00202456, study PRJDB9452) | human saliva metagenome | isolation source: human saliva | place: Japan
GGGCATAGTAAACGGAATATTTTTCTGAGATTGTAGTCGATATACCAGTTATTATATAGATGTACAAGTCCTATCATTGTAAATAAAGTGATTAAGCATGTTATTATTATCTTCTTCATTTTAAATTTGATGTTCTGTTTCTTCTGATAAGCTTCCGCTTGCTGATGATGAATCACCAAGTTCGGCATAGTCAGCTGCCATAACGACTGGTGTGATATTAAATAAAAATAATGCAGACTAAAAATAACAATAGATGAAATCTTCTTTATCATGATACACACTTCTCCAATTTTTATTAGATATAAATTTCAGTGACACTCTATCATATATGGCGGTACACTATCAAGTATTTTATATAGTTGCTGACAGTACCTTTAATCATATTTCAAAAAGCTATGACGAGAACAGCACATAATGCTGTTCTCGTCATATAGTCAGTCATTCACATCTACCGCATCTTTCTCATACACAAGTATATCTCCAGGCTCACAACCCAAGTATGCACACATTTTATCTAGCGTTGTAAACCGAATAGCTCTTGCACGATTATTTTTTAATATTGAAATATTAGCTGGCGTGATATCAATTGCCTCAGATAGTTCACGAATAGTTATATTTCGGCTCTCGAGGATACTGTCTAAATTTATTTTGATTGACATATTTTATATTCCCGCTGTCTATACTATTAACTTGTTATCTTCTTGCAGCTCAACGTAGTTGATTATTAGCTTTCCTACCGACATAAATGCAAATGCACACAGAAGAAATACTATCATCAAAATTGATACTTTTACGTTAAATATCTCAAATATACGCTCGCCTTTATTTGATAGTACCCCATGAATTAGCTCGCATGCGAATTCAAATAGAAAAATATTAGCAATAGATTTGCAAGTCTTTGCTTCTTTTAAGGAAAATCCCTCATTTATACTTGGCAACATCCACAGTTTAGCTATCACGGTAACTATCCCCACTGTAATAACAATCCCATATAAAGCTTCTGCTATAGCTGCAAAGTTTGTAAATCGTGTTGTCAAAATATCTATGCTCCCTAGCGCAACTGCTAGCATAGTTGCTAATGTAAATACTACCAATATTGATCTTGTTAGCTTAAAAGTTATATTATCTTTATTCATGTTGGTGCTCCTTTCATCTTGCGAATGTTACACAGTTAATTTTGAAATGCATTTCCTTACACCTTTAATTTATCTATATCTTACTTCGGAGCATATCGAAAAAAACAATATGTTTTTTTGTTTTGAAAATTGTTCTAAATAAATACATATGCTTAGTTCCCTTTCTATGGAGCCACGTTAATGCTAAAAAAACAATGGCTCCAAAAATTAACTTGGAGCCATTGTTTTTTTATAATTATATTCACCTTTGCCATTTACTCTAAAGAAATTGTTTTATAAATATGACCATTATAAATAAATGTTATTGCCTTTATTTCTTTAAGTTTCTCTTTAATGATTGGAAGTTCAGTAATTGGAATTGAAATCTTTTCATTGTGCTTGAATGAAAATTTTTGTAAATAAAAGAAACTTCTAAAGTATTATTATTAACATCCATATAATATCCACCAATACTTTTTATATATAGGCAAATCGGTTTTTTTATGTATAACTTCTCATTAGATATGTATGCACCTATAATTTCTTTTTTTATTTGAGATATCATTTATATTACTAAAATAAATTACAACTGACAAAAGACTTATTAATAAAATAAAACTTAAGAAATATAGTATTTTTATTTCTCTTACTTATCTTTTTTTCTAATAATTGTATCTTCAGAAAGCCTATTCACAATATCACTTTCTTCCTGCAATAGCTCCTTCAGTGGAATCTCCAAAATATTTGAGATATTAACTATTAGCTTTATATCTGGATAATTTCTATTAATCTCCCAATTTGAAATAGTAGATCTTGAAACTTGCAATTTTTTAGCTAAGTCATCTTGTGTTAAGCCTAATTTAGTGCGTTTCTCTTTAATAATTGACCCAATTTTCACCGCATTATCCTCCTTTCTTTAATCCAATTTTAGAAAATTATAAAAGAACTCTCCAGTGTTACACCAGCACAAATCATAAAAAAATTGCCACAAATTGTGACATTAGAAACTTAGTAGTTAGGCTCTATTATCGAATATCGAAACTTTAAACTAGTATTAAATATTTTATTTACAAACAAGAATACGCGTCCAACGCACGGCTCCCTTATACAACAAAAGCCCAGGAGCTCACTCCTAGGCTTTATACATCTCAATTAATATTTCTCATCATACGTATGCTCTTCAATCGCCAGCTTAATCAAACTGTCTAGCAGGGTTGGCTGATCTATGCCCATGGCTTCCCACAGCTGTGGATACATGCTGATATTCGTAAATCCTGGCAGCGTATTAATCTCATTAAATACAACTCTGCCGTCTTCAGTATAGAAGAAGTCAACCCTCGATAGTCCGCGGCAGTCCATCACCTTGAATATTTCAACGGCGCTATTTCTAATTTCTTTCTGCTTGCTCATCGGAATATCATCGACAACTCTCGTCTGTGATTCAGGGTTGTTATACTTCGCATCGTAATCATAGAATTCGCCAGCGGATAGAATCTCTCCCACGCACGATGCCTTCGGATTGTGATTGCCGAGAACCGCAACTTCCATCTCTCTGCCGACAATCATCTCTTCTACGAGGACTTTGTCATCATACTTAAATGCATTTTCAATAGCCCCTTCGAGCTCCGACTTCTTCTCGACCTTGGAAGCCCCAACCGAGGATCCCGCTGAAGATGGCTTAACGAACAGCGGTAGCTTTCCGTCATTCGTGCTAAGAGCATTCATGATTTCGCCCTCTCGGTCATCAGCAAAATCCTTCTTCTTAATCACGCAGTACTTCGCCTGAGTGATGCCAGTCTCGCCCACGATGATCTTTGTAACTGATTTATCCATTCCATTTGCAGAAGCCTTTACTCCAGGACCAACGTAAGGAATTTCAGCGAGCTCAAAGAGTCCCTGTACTGTTCCGTCTTCTCCGTTATCTCCGTGTAGCACTGGTATTATGCAGTCTATACGCTTTGCGGTCGCTCTATCCTCTTCGTCGAAAACGAGGATTCCGTGTACCGTCGGATCCGCAGGGATGCACGCCTGTCTGTTATCAGGTCTATTTTCCCAAGCACCGCTAGCGATTTCGTCTGTACTTGCTTCGGTCAGATACCATCTGCCCTCTTTAGTTATTCCAATTTTAGTAATTTCATAGCGGTCAGAATCGAGCCCCTTGATGACATTTACCGCTGAACTTCGCGACACCTCATGCTCATCGGACCTTCCTCCAAATATAACTGCAATATTCATCATTAACCTCCCACATCTGGTGAATGGCTAAGTTATCCGCACACGTTCTATACTACGGGTAGCTTGCCTTAAAATATTTACTTTTCTTCTATCGGTTTTTCTCAGCTATCACGACTCTATTCATTCCTGCCAAATCCTTAATAATCGCGGCTGGTTTATAGTAGTGCGTTCTCTCTAGCAGGAATGAAACCGCCTCACCTTGATCGTAGCCTATCTCTAGGGCGAGTACTCCGCCGTCCTTGAGGTGAGCGGCAGCGTTATTTGCGATAACCTTATATGCATCAAGGCCGTCCTCTCCACCATCTAGCGCAAGCCTTGGCTCATGATCCTTCACCTCTGGATCGAGCGTCTCGATAATCTCTGACTTGATGTAAGGTGGGTTGCTGACGATTAGGTCGAACTTTTCATCTCCATCAAGTGACGAGAACATGTTACCGAGTGCAAAACTTACCCTGTCCAGCACATCGTTGATTTCCGCATTCTTTCTCGCGACCTCGAGTGCCTTCTCACTGATATCCGCCAGCTTGACGCGTGCACCAGGAGCTAGACTTGCAATCGAAATTCCGATTGCGCCACTACCAGTACACATATCGAGTACATCTGGATTCTCGAGCTCCATGCCACTGATGATACCGAGCACCTGTTCTACGAGCACCTCCGTGTCGAGCCTTGGGATGAGAACATTTTCATTTACACAGAACGGAAGACCCATGAATTCCTGTACCTTTGTGATGTACTGAAGCGGAACTCCCGCTGCACGCTGGTCGATTCTCTCCCTGTATGCTTCGACATCGGAACTGTCGAGTAGCTCCGTGTCTCTCGTTATTATCTCGTTGTGGGTAAATCCAGTTACGTAGCAGAATATGTCATCCGCATCTCCGTTCGGATTGCTGATGCCGGCTTCTTGAAGTTTCGCTCTCCCCGCTCGAACTAGGTTCTTTACCATCGTCTCGTCCTCGCTATACCTCTTATCCTCGAGGTCATCGAAAATCGAATTGAGCTCTTCCTCTTCATTTGCATCCTCTAGGTCGTCACTAACATCTTCATTCTGCTTGCTGATTACACCTGGTTCGAGTTCACCGAGCACAGCCTTTAGCGAAGCGATTGCAACCTCTAGCTGTTCTTCGTCTGGCTCTCTAGTGGTTAGCTTCTGCATCATGAGTCCTGGCCAGCTCAGCACTTTAACTGATGCGCTGTCACTTCTGCCCGCCCACCTTAGGAGCTCATAACTGAGGCCTGCAATTACTGGCATCAGAAGAAGCCTAGATATGATTCGCCATGCTAGATTTGGCCAGCCGAGAAATGAGAACAGCACAAGGCTGATAATCATTACGAACATGAGGAAACTAGTCCCGCAGCGAGGGTGAAGCGTGTAAAACTCCTTGGCATTTGCAGGAGTTAACTCAAGACCATTCTCAAAGCAGTGAATCGTCTCATGCTCCGCACCGTGATACTGAAAAAGTCTCTTGACGTCGTTCATCTTGGAAATTGCCAGCACATACAGCACGAAAATCGCTAGCCTCAAGATACCTTCCGCGAGGTTGAGCATTATTGTGTTCTTGGTAACGTGCTTTAGCAGATTTACACTATATGTCGGCATGATTACGAACACAACAATTGTGATGAGCAGCGATATCGCCACCGAGATGCCAATCATGACATTCCACACGGTCTTAGGACTAAACTTATTCTCCAGCCACTGATCGAACTTGCTCGGATCCTCTATCTCCTCTTCAGGCATTGCTTCTTCGAGGATTTCGGATGAACGCATCAGCGTCTTCATGCCCGATATTAGTGAAGAGAAAAAACTAACTATTCCTCTTATAAACGGAATTTTCGTCACCTTAGAAGGTGGCTTGATATCCTCTATTTCTAGCTTTATATCACCATTAGGAAGTCTGACCGCAAGCGACTGCTTGTCTGCACCGCGCATCATTACGCCTTCCATTACCGCCTGACCGCCAATCTTGGTCGGCTTAGCGTCCTTGATGAAAATCTTACTATAATCCATCTTTCCTCCGACTGTTAGAAATTCAGCTCCTTGAGCATCACATCTACAAAGTCCTTATTGCACTTGGTATGGCTCAGGTTGTCGAGTACCTTCTCCGCGACGTCAGCAGGATTTCCCGCAGCCATCTCTCTTCTCATCATGTTCATCACGAGATATTCGTTATCATCTAAGAGTAGCTCTTCCTTTCTCGTGCTGGACTTTGCCAAGTCGATTGCAGGGAAAATTCTGCGCTCGCTAAGCTGTCTGTCGAGGTGAAGCTCCATGTTACCTGTACCTTTGAATTCCTCATATATTACATCGTCCATCCTGCTCCCCGTATCTACGAGAGCAGTTGCTAGTATCGTTATACTGCCGCCTTCCTCGAGGTTTCTTGCCGCACCAAAAAATTTCTTTGGAGCATGAAGAGCCCCAGGATCAAGTCCGCCAGATAGCGTCCTTCCCGACGATGGCGTCTCCATGTTATATGCGCGCGCGAGCCTGGTAATGCTGTCCAGTAGAATGACTACGTCTTTGCCCTCTTCTGCTAGCGCTTTGCCCTCTGAATTACCATCTCAGCAACCTTTACGTGGTGCGCAGGCAGTTCATCGAATGTCGAATATATTACCTCAGAGCGAGTGAGTGCCCTCTTCATATCCGTAACCTCTTCAGGTCTCTCGTCTACGAGGAGTACAATCATCTCAATCTCTGGATATTTCTTCTCTATGCTCGCTGCTATCTGTTTGAGCAGAACCGTTTTACCTGCCTTAGGCTGAGCTACTATAAGACCTCTCTGCCCCTTTCCGATTGGTGCGACTAAGTCCATGGCTCTCATCGCCAGCTTGATGCTGGTGTCTTCGAGGACGATTCTCTCATTCGGGAATATCGGTGTCAGCCTATCAAAATGAGGTCTTCTTCTCGCACTAATCGGCGATTCACCGTTCACTTCTTTCACATATAGAAGTGCTCCGAATCTCTCACCCTGATTAGGATGCCTCGAGATACAGCGAATCTTGTCTCCCGTTCTGAGTCCAAACCTCCTAATCTGAGTTTGAGATACGTAGATATCCTTCTCGGATGTCAGGAAGTTGTTAAATCTCAGAAATCCAAATCCCGCTTCTGCGATATCGAGGATTCCCTCGACCTCTGGACGCTCTTGTTCGGTTTCTGTTACTTTGGCTTCGTCTGAGACATCTGAGGACTCTTCATTCGCTCCTGTCTCAACCTCTTCAGCCTTAATGGCTTTGTCTTTTAGCGTTTCAGTTTCGCTCGAAGCAAAAGCTTCACCTACTGAGGAAGCCTCTGTAGAATCACATGTTTCAGTGCTTTCACGAGCTTCCGCAGCCAGAGCCTCTTCAGTCACTTCAGACTTCTTTATTTTTACTGCCACTTTCTTGGCTCTAGTAGCTTTAGCAGGGACTGCCTCCTCCCCTGCTTCGCTCGTTTTTGATCTAGCCCTTTTAGCTGTTATTTTATCCTTTTTAACTTCTGATGCCTTTGAGGTCTTTGTAGCTTTCGTAGCCACCGCTGACTCCGTAGCTGTGCTTTTCTTTTCTTTTTCCATTGTTCCTCCCGGGACTATAGCTCCTCATTGCCGCCTATCGTTGATAAGATTGTCTCATCTTTGGAGTCAATCTGGCTCACTCGTAGCTTCTTAACGTCCTTTTGGTCGATTTTTTCACTGAGGCCGAGTAATGTCGGACTTAAATATACTGTCTTTAGCACTTTTCCATCTAGGCTGACTGTACTGTGCTCCGTGAAATTCTGTCCTTTTATGTAGTATTTCTTGCCGATTGAGATTATGCCATCAATCTTGATTTTCTTGTATCCCATGCGCATATTTGTCCGCTTATATGGATTCTTACCGCCAAATATATAGTTCTTTCCATATAGCATGTCATACGCGAGCGCTTTTAAGTTCTTTTCGTAGTCTTTAGAGTTCTTGTCCGCAGTCTGTTCGTAATCAAAGATTACACCCTGATGACCCAGACCGATATTCTTAAGTATGTCCGCAGTAACCTCGTATGACGTGATGTCCTTGTCCTTCTTTTTAAGACCGATATTATCCCATATTACATATCTAGTCTGGTAGAGGTCTCCTGTGCCGTATTCAGACTCCTTGATATCGAGCGCAGGGATGTGGTCTCCGTAGATTAGCACGACGGTAGGCTCGCCAGATTCTTCTATCTTCTTTAGCAAGTCTCCTGTAAATTCATCCATCTCGTGGAGTTCATTCACGTAGTATTCGTACTTCCACTTAGTAGCTTCATCCTTTGCAGTTACCGTTGTATATGGGTCCTTGAACACTCGCTCCGTCGGATATGCACCATGTCCTTGTACTGAGATGATATGCAGTAGATCCCTCGTATCTGACTTCGTTATTATATTCATGATATCGTCGGTCATGACCTTATCCTTCGCCCAGCCAGTTGGCGTTTTGACGATGTTGTTCATGTATTCGAGTGATGTGAAGTTATCAAATCCGAGCGATGCATATACCTCATTACGGTTATAGAACAATGCTCTGTGGTCGTGCATTGCGTGCGTATCATATCCGTGACTCTTTAGCACATATCCGAGACTCTCGAGAGATTGCTCGCGAAGCTTGCCCTTATATGGATATTCTCCCGGTCCAAAGAACCTAGAGCTGATACCTGTTAGCACCTCGAACTCCGTGTTGGCCGTTCCTGCTCCGCATGCCGGAACCTTAAACCAACCTGTAGAGTAGTTCTTCATTAGATTGGTGAAGTTCGGCGTTGGGTCATTTGAAACCTTGATATTCTTATAATCCTGTGCATAAGAGAATGACTCTAGCTGCAGAATGATAATATTAGGATATTTCTTTGCATCATTTCTGCACTAGTTTGGTATTTGTACCATTCTTAGTGTAATTTTCAAGGATTGATTGAATTTCTTTCTTTGAGTAATGGTTTGGCTTCCTGATTCCTTTATTGACAGAGGTATTTAAGAAACAGTACGCAAACCCATAATCTCTATACGCATAGTTCAGGTTTCCGAAGAACGTGCTTAGCGCTTTAGTCTCAATCAGACCGAAAGTGCCACCAAAGCATGTTGCAATTGCTACAACGATTATACCTAGCTCTTTCTTGTAATTTAAGTTTGTCCACTTATAGCAATTTATGTAATAAAGCACGACTATGAGCAGCGCAACACCAATAATCGCAGCGCCTAGAGTTATCTGCGCCTTCGAATAATATGTGGTGAGTAGGGAGAAGCCGTCCTTTGTGTTTTGCAAGTCATAAAGTGTGAATGGGGTCATTCGCTTGAGCAAGATGACACCGTTGACAGTTCCTAGAATCCCCCAGACTGTGCATAGTATCAGGAATGCAAAGCCACGCTTTCTGAACATAAGTGCGAGGCACATCGTTGTAAAGATAATCAAACAGTTATATAAGAAAATGATCGGATGTTTGAATAAAAACATAACGCCATCGAAGACACCACTCGTAATTCGTGCGAATGTCTCGATGTATAAATTCATCAAAATTGATGCAATTGCAAGCTTTAAACGAACTTTCTATCATGTAGCTTTCCGTCATTTAATTTCGGCACCTTCTTCGGAAATCTCGCACGATACTTGTCGTGCACCTTGTGTGCGCCACCCTTTATCTTTGCCAGAACCCCTCTACAGAAATTCTTAACTTTCATATTAAGTTACTCCTTCCAAATGGAATTGGATAATTCCGCAAATTCTTCCATCGTAAGCGTTTCCGCCCTGCGCGATGGGTCTATATTAGCACTCTCAAGTGCAAGCTTTATGACATCTTTGTTAACATCATCTAGTGCTTGTAGGGAATTTAGAAGAGTCTTGCGCCTCATCGAAAAACCTGCCTTTATGCACCTAAAGAAATTGTTTTCATCATTAACTAGTACCGCTAGCTCATCTCTCATATTGAGCCTAAGCACCACCGAATCCACTTTTGGCACCGGATAGAATGATTCGCGTGAAACATCGCAAATCTTATCCACTGTACACCTATAATGAACCGCGTAGGTAATCGCCCCGGCTAGCTTCGTTCCTGGATCGGCTGCAATTCTATCGCCTACTTCCTTTTGCATCATAACAGTAAGGCTTTCAAATCTCGCCTTCGACTCAATCAGCTTAGTGATTATCGGCGTCGTTATGTAGTATGGTAGGTTTCCGACTATCCTCGTCTTCGTAAGTCCATGGGCGCTCATGCTTTCGTCCACAATTGATTTGATATCAACTTTTAGAATGTCCTCATGTATAACTTCAAAGTTATCGTGTAGTGCAAACTTAGTGCGCAGGATAGGGATCAGCTATCATCAAGCTCTATTGCGATAACGTAGCCAGCAGCCTCTATGAGCTCTGTTGTAAGAGCGCCTTCGCCCGGTCCAATCTCGACAACTAAAGTCTGCTCATCTATTTCACTACCCTCTACTATGTCGTCTATTACATTTTGGTCATTTAGGAAGTTCTGTCCGAGACTCTTCGCATGCTTAAAGCCATGCGGTACCCGTCCGCTGCCTGTGTTATACTTCCCTTTATGTTTCGATTTATTTCCCAATTTTTTCTCGCTTTTTCTCAGTTTTATGCGTTAGTATTTAAATTTTCTGCCTTGACCTTTATAAGCGCTCCTTCGAGATCTGATCTAGATATTCCAAATCCGTTTAGCTTCCTTAGAAATGCTTTTCCGTTTCCATACCCTATTCCGAGCTCTGCCCCCACATGTTCTCGAAGCACCGAAGCCTGCTGTCCTCCGACGAGCTCCAGTTCATTAAGATCGTCCATAGTTATGTTGTCTTGCTTAGCACTCTTGGTGATGCCATGAACCTTAGTTAACGCATCTCTAATGGCCTCTGGTGCCGCATTTTCAACTCCGATATCATCGTCCCTAATTGCCTCTGATTTTGGTAAATATGCATGCAATGCTTTCGGAAATTTTGCCGTTAACTTTCGCCTTATTTCCTCACCAGAATAGTCGGGATCAGTCAAGATAATAATACCTTTTTCGTTATATGCTTTCTCGATCAGCCCCCAGGTCTCACTCGTTATTCCAAATCCATGCGTTGCAATAATTAGCGCATCGCAAGCTTTTGCTACAGCATCGATATCGTCACGACCTTCTACGATTATCGCCTCGTTTATGGTCAGCCTATCCGCTCTCTCCAAATTATTTGTCTTTTGCATTATCCTTATCCTTCTCATTAGGAAATACAAATAGGATTTCATCTGGATCAACAAGCCTTAACTGTTTTCGAGCCTGTTCCTCTATATACTCCTTGCTGTTTACATTCCTGAGCTCAATTTTGAGTTCTTTTCTCTGTTCTATGAGCTCTTTCTGCTTATGCTTAAGCCTTCTATTCTCAAGCTCAAGTTTAACTATGTTGCGAACTGACGCTGCGAGCAATAGCAAAACCACAGCCACAATTATCAAATTGCGCCTGTTTGCAGGTTTTGAAAAAATCCCTCTTATGCCAGATTTCTTCTTTTTCTGTTTTTTCCTAGTCGTCTGCCTAGTTTCTCTGCTTTTCAGTTGAGGCTGTACCACCCTATCGGATGACCTCAGCTCTCTGTTCTTCTTTCTGCTTTTGCTCATTAAAATCTGTCGTCCCTGTAATTAGAATATGTAGCTCCATGGATCCACAGCCTTTCCTCCGACATGAACCTCGAAGTGAAGGTGGGAGCCCGTGCTTCGACCTGTATTTCCTACGTTTGCGACTACTTGTCCCTTATATACCTTATCACCGACGCTTACGTTTATCTTGCTGCAGTGTCCATAGAGTGTTTCCTGTCCATTATCATGCTTGATAATTACACAGTTTCCGTAGCCACCGAACGTGCCGGCCTTCGTAATAGTTCCTCCATCGGCAGCATAAATAGGTGTTCCTGTTGGACAAGAGAAGTCTAGTCCTTCGTGCATTCTACCCCATCTGCTTCCGAATTTTCCGTTGCTGTTGATAACGTAATTGTTCTTGATAGGCACTGCATACGAGCCACTCGATGCAGTTTTAGGTTTATCGTTGATTCCGACCTTAACGATTTCTTAATCGGCTGAACAACTACCTCTTTGTGCTTAATATTTCTATTTACTTCTTTTCCGTTTACTTTAGTAATTGTTCCGCTAATTATCTGCCTTCCGTCAACACCTTCCTGTGCGACTAGAGACTCTCCCTTGTAGAGGTCCTTTGTCTCCTGTTTCTCTGTTTCATATGGAATTGTCTCAGACATCTTTCCAGTTTCAACGGTTTTAACTTCAAGCGGTGAAACCTTCTTTTCCATGTTTACAAGGTCCCCTGGCTTAAGGTTATTCACGGATTGCTCGCTATTCTTGCCGCTCATATCCTTGACGTTTACATCGTACTTCTTAGCGACGCTGTTTATGCTCTCGCCTTCTTTTATGATGTGACTCATGTTAATATTTCCGCCGTTAAGGAGTTGCTCCGAAGCCTGCTTTTTACTCTGAACGCTAGTAAGCATTACATCCAGCTGTTTAACCTCTACCTTCTTAGCAAACTTAATCTGTTCAAGCTTCATACCTTTTGCAGGTTTTTTATAGTGAGCAAGAGTTTCCTTAACTAAAGAGTCCGCTGTTCCCCTCGTCTCTACAACCGTCAGAAGTTTGCCATCCTGATAGACGCCATAAGCAGAAACCTCAATATCCGTCATATATGTCAGCTTATTCATAACAGTGTCAGCATCATCTAAATCCTTTTCTGCTGCTGAAACCTTCCTAAATGTCACATTGTTACCAGCGATAAACTTAATGCGTGCGCCATTGTTATTCGATGACATATGGTCTCCTGCAACGTCCAAAAGCCCGACGACACTATCCTCTGATTTTACATATCCGAGTACACGCCCGTTATATGCATATTCATAGACTGTGTAATGCTGCATCGTCAGTAACACACCACAGACCATGATAATCAAAGCAAAAAGCCCGCTCACCATCTTGGCTCCACTTCCCTTATATCTGACACGCATGTCATGATACTCTGTAGCTAGGCTGAACCCACATCCAATGAAGAACCTGTCAGAAGCATCTTGGATCCTGTCATGCAGATAGATTGGTGCAGCAGCAGCTGTGGCTATCGCAGAACCCATTTTATTCCATACGGTAGGGCCCTTTGCTGCCCTTGCCGCTTTCTTGGCTGCCCTGGCTTCACTTTTCTTCTGCTCTATAGCTCTGACCTTATCCTGCTTAGCTTGTTTCTTCGCCTTCTTGGCAGCTTTGGCTTTCTCCTTCTTAGCTTCTTTTGCCTGCTTACCAGCAGCTTTCTGTGCTGCCTTCCTCTCTGCCTTAGACGGAGTCTTCTGCTTTTTCTCCATATTCTCTACATTCTGTAAATTGTTATCTTTATTGTCTACTTTATTTGCTTGTCTTTGTTCCATCTATAAGCCTCATCTGCTCTCTCTTTAACGCAAGAGCAGCGCATTCCATCGTCCATAATTCCGTGGTCCTTACATATAGGACACTTGTATTTAACTTCTAAATAATCCTCCGGATACCCATTAACCTCAAGGAACTCTTTCTTTTGCTCGATAAGCTCCTTCTGTCTCTGCAGCAATTCCGTCCGCTTTTCCTTGCCTATACTTCCAAGTCCAGCGAGTAGCTTTTCTTTTATGTCCGCCTCAATGCTTGCAAATTTCTGCATTATAGGCATTTCTGTTTCAAGCCTCTGCTGTTTCTCCTTCTGATCATGCACAGCCTTTTCTCTGAGATACTTATAGTACTCCTCTAGGACTCGCTTACTGACGTTTACACTGCCTTCCGAGTTTGTATTTCTCGCATTCTCTACTTGCATCGACTTGCCGCCCGCAGAACCAGGGCCTTGAGCACCGTTCTGGTTACTAGCTTTGTAGCTAGGCTCAATTCCTCCAGCTTTGCGATATTTGTTTTCCAAGACGGCATCGACGTATCTAAGTGATGGCTCACGCTTTCCTGCAGTGAGCTTCACAGCCTCAAGAACTTCCTCTATATTGTATCCAAACTTGTCGAACCAGCGATCCATCATCTCGCAGTCCCCGGAATTCCATTGGCGATTAAAGCCAATCTCTTTGAATATCCTGCCATAGAGGTATCTTCGTTTCGCGTCCTTATCCAAAGCGCCTTTACGTCTGCCTCGGTATTGCATCCTTCCTTGTGCCAATTAATGGCGACTTTGTTTATATAACGAACATCGTTGTGACCGTTATCACTGCTGTATTTTATCGCATAAGCGTACACCTCTGGCGAAACCCCGAATGTACCAATAGTATCAGCTATCTTGCGGGCATCACTAGAAGGTATGCTTCTCCCGCTCGCACTCTCGTAAGTGTCATATAGGTGTTTTAGATCGAGATTTACAAGGCGTGAATCCTGTTCTTCTGACTCACTTCCAGAGCTTCTACTTTTCTTGTTTCCGTAAAACCTTGAAATCTGGCTCAGAAAAACCACTCTATATGAGTCGTCAGGCATATAGTCTCGTCTTATAACGCCAACGCTTTCCCAGTAGTCCCACGCCGCATCGATTTCATCTGGAGTGATGCCAAGAACATTCGCAGTCTTACTTCTGTCCTCTACTATCCCGTGTTTTGCACGCATCAAACCAAGCAAATACACTTTTACATAGTCACCGTTCGCACTGGTAAAGAACTCGTTTATCATGAGGTTCTCGACTTCTGTGCTAAACAGGTAGACGTCTTTATTCTGTTCTATAACAAACTCAGTGTTGTTCATGGTTCTCCTTGAAAAAACTTATTTATACAAATCTATACTGTGTACTCGAGGTTTCCGAACTTCGTGTACCTTGCAATCCATGCCAGGTTAACGGTTCCCGTAGGACCGCTCCTGTGCTTGGCAATAATTACTTCACATGTGTTCCCCGATGAAGTATCAGCCTCTTCATCCTCATTTTGATAATAGTCATCCCTTTTTAGGAATACTACGATATCTGCATCCTGCTCGATTGAACCAGACTCTCTGAGGTCAGACAGCATCGGTCGATGATCCTTACGCTGCTCAGAAGCACGGGAAAGCTGCGATAACAGGATTACGCATACGTCAAGTTCTTTTGCAAGAATCTTGATGCTTCTGGTAATCGCACTTATTTCATTAGTTCTGTTATCTCCGCCATATCCGAGGGACATGAGCTGCAGGTAGTCAATGACTACGAGGTCAAGCCCACTCTTCTCCTTGAGTCTTCGGCACTTGTTCTTCATCTCGAGAATCGAGATCTGCGCTGTATCGTCGATATTGAGATTCACGCTCTCGAATTTCTCCTGAGCTGTGTCGATGCTGAACCATTCGTCGTCTTCGATTGTTCCATTCTTGATGTGCTCCATATCGACTCTTGCTGACATGGCGAGCATTCTCTGCCCAAGCTGCTCCTTGGACATCTCCATGCTGAACACGAGCACCGAATGACCTGCCATCGCCGCATTTTCTGCTACGTTAAGCGCAAACGCAGTCTTTCCCATACCAGGTCTAGCCGCAAGCACAACAAGGTCGGTCTTCTTGAGACCGCCGAGCATTTTATCAATATCTCTAAATCCAGTTGTAATACCAGGAAGCTGTCCCTTGTTCCTCACCAGCTCATTTATCTGGAGGATATTGGTCTGCAACACTTCTGAATAGGGGAGTAGTTCTTGCGCTGAGAAGCCTGTGCTATTGAAAAAATTTCCTTTTCTGCCTCATCGAGAATCTGCTCACTGTCCATGCTTCCATCGTATGCATTCTTTCGCATAGTGTCGGCCGACTTGATGAGCTTTCGCATCTTCGATTTATCAACGACGGTGAGCGCATAGAACTTGGCATTTGAAGGGTTTATCGCATCACCTGACAGTCTGCTCAGATATGTCATACCACCGACTAGCTCAAGTTGATGTACCTTGTTAAGCTCCGCTCTCGTCGTCATAAGATCGATAGTTATGCTTCTTCTGAACATACTCATGAACATCTTATATATCTCTTGATGTTCCTTGAGGTAAAAATCCTCTGGTTTAAGTATGTCTATGGCATCCTGAACGGCATCGTCGCTTAGCATCATCGACCCTAGAACCGCCTTCTCCGCTTCTATGTCTTTCGGAGGCTCTAGGGCCTCCGAAAGTTGACTGTTTATTTCATTTGGCATGTTTATTCCTCAGTAACAGCCACCTTGATGCGAGCTGTAATCTCAGTGTATAGCTTAATATCAACTTCATGTTCGCCGATTTCCTTAATTGGCTTGATCAGCACTATTTTCTTCTTGTCGACATCGAGCTTTGTCTGCTCCTTGATTGCATTAGCAATATCCATCGAGGTAATCGATCCGAATAGCTTGCCGCCCTCACCAACCTTAGTCTTAAGCTTGATAACCTCTCCTTCGAGTAACTTTTTCACCTGATTAGCTTCTGCCTTATCTAGTGCAATCTGCTCTTCGCGGTTAGCCTTATCTCTCTTAACTTTCGTGAGATTTGAAGGAGTAGCCTCAATTGCAAATCCACCTGGAATTAAGCGATTTCTTGCGTAACCGTCACTTACCTTAACAACGTCTCCGGCTTTACCCGTTCCTTTAACGTCTTTCTTTAAAATAATCTGCATATTGCCCTCCTTTTTATTCTGTGCAATTTCCTATCATCTTTATTTTACTAATTCCCATCGCTTGGATTCTTGTTGTTCTTGTAAATCCTTTTTTATTTTACTAACACATTTTCAATCTTATATACATTCCTCGCCTATTTGGACACTTCCGAAGCTCTATCCCTTACTCCTGTCCGTAGGCATCCGACTCTTCGCCATCTGTTCCTAGATACTCTGGTACTATCTTCTTAAGCTCCGCTATTACTTCTTCTGGCTCCATGTCAGTTTGAGCACCTGCTGAATTAAGATGCCCTCCTCCATTGAACCTCTCCATAATCACCTGAACATTAACTTCTCCGAGAGATCTCGCGCTTATCACTGTCTTGCCCTTATCATTCTTGCCCGCAGCAAACGAAGCTTTCACTCCTTTAACCATTAATAGCTCGTCCGCAACCTGCGCATTGATAATCTGTGCATCAGTCGAATATCCCTGAGAAATCGAAAGCGCAACACCTTCGTCCATATATTCAGCATTAGCAACAGCCTCTGCTCTCATCTGGAACGATGTAACCTCCGACTGGAAAAACCTCTTAACTTCAGTGGTGTCAGCACCTACACGCCTCAACCACGCAGAGGCTTCAAAGGTCCTTACCCCAGTCTTAATAGAGTACCTATTCGTATCTACCGTTATTCCAGCTAACAAAGCTTCTGCTTCGAACTTGTTGACGATTTTCTTGTTAGAAGTGTACTGGATAATCTCCGTCATAAGTTCACTCGCTGAAGACGCATACGATTCAACATATGATAGTATCGCATTGTCTATTGAATCATCGGATAATCTGTGGTGATCGATAACTACGATTTTATCAGCCTTCTCAAGGATTTCAGGACATTCAACCATTCCCGGTCTATGTGTATCTACAACAATTACAAGGGTCTTCTCTTCGCAAAGCTCTATCGCTTTTTCCCTGTTTACAATCTCGTAGTCATCGGTCTCAACAGCTTGCTTGTAAATCGCCTGTAGCGCCTCGTTGTACTCCTCGATTACGATCGCAACATCCTTCTCCATATACTTTGCAATTTTATAAGCCCCTATTCCAGAGCCAAAGCAGTCCATGTCCGGCCAACGATGCCCCATTACGATTACATTTGAGCTCTCTCTAACCAACTGCTTTAACGCATGTGCGATAATTCTCGACTTTCCTTTGTTGTTTTTCTCCATAGACTGGAGCTTTCCGCCATAGTAATGAGTTCTATCACCGTTCTTGACTACCGCCTGGTCTCCGCCACGTCCCATAGCGAGATCAAGTGCTGCTTCCGCAAGCTCTGTAGCATCCTGCAGATTTCGTACTCCCATTCCGACGCCTATACTTAGACTAACTGGAAAATCGTCTTTGGTCTGGATACCTCTAATTGTATCCAAAATCGAAAATCTTCCTTCAATCAAGTTATCAACGTCTCGCCTGTAAAGTGTAGCAAGATACGTATCCTCGCTGATACTTTCTATAGCTGCGTTGTTAGATTCAGCCCATTTACTCAGAATCTTATCCACCTCCGCTGGCACTGTCATCTTGCTGTCTGAAGGCGAATTTGAAATCAGTTCATCATAGTTGTCCAGGCTGATATACATCTGGCACACATGTTCATCTCTGTAGTTTGAACGTAGTGTCTCACGTTCAGTTACATTGTTGAAGAAAACTGTTATTATGCCATCTTCTCGCTCCTCACGAGTTGTGTTTAATACAAAAATCTGCTCGTTGCGCTTTATCTTAACCTCTGTGCCTGCATCTCGAGCTTCTTCGAGATCTTCAAGCTTACTTCCCGTAAGCGCAAAGAAATTTCCATCCACTATGTCATCATATGCAAACACGTTCTTTATGAGCGAATTCGCATATACAACGGCTCCTTCTTTATTGACCATACACGCCGGCACTGGCAAGCTCTCCAGAAACTCTGCGCCTGCTATATTTCCTGCGTTTTTGTTCATAAATCTTCTGCTCCTATCTTTGGCTACTCTATGCCCCTAAGCATGTCTATCAACCTGTTCAATTCATCTATACTGTAATATTCAATTTCAATCTTTCCAGTTGACGCTTTCCCATTTATGTTGACTTTTGTGCCAAATATCTTTTCTTAATTCATCTTCTACTGCTGCAATTTCCGCATTGACGCCAGGCTTTCTCTTCTTACGCTCAGGTCTTGCATCGTCCTTTATCTTTTCAGTAAGCCTTTCCGCCGCCCTTACAGATAGCCCATTTCTAATTATCTTATCGCAAACTTCTATCTGTTTATTTTCATCCTTGATTGTGATAATCGTTCTTCCGTGTGCGGCAGAGATGCGTCCCTCTATGATCATATTCTGTATCTTTTCAGGTAGCTTCAATAGCCTAAGCGAGTTTGCTATATATGCTCTACTTTTTTTCCTAAAAGCGTTTGAAACCTGCTCTTGTGTGAACTCGAATCGTTTGATCATCTCATTAAGACCAAGTGCTTCTTCAATCGGATCGAGATTTTTCTCGCTGCATATTTTTCTATGATAGCGACTATCATATTCTGCTTTTTCGTCAAAATTCCTTATTATACAAGGAACCTTTTTGATTTCAGCAATCCTAGCTGCTCGCCATCTTCTTTCACCAGCAACAAGCTCGTAACCATTCTGTGCCTTTCTGATGATTAGAGGCTGAATTACCCCATTCTCCTTGATGGAGTTCGCAAGGTCTTTTAGCTTTTCTTCATTGAAGGTCTTTCGTGGCTGGTCTTTATTAGGTTTAATGTCGTTAATGTCGATATATAAAACCCTGTCTTCATCAGCCTCAATTTTCGCTGAATCTACTTGCGTTTGGGAAGTTTCACCCTTTGAATCTTTTATATTTCTTTCTTCCAGCTGAACAGCATGTTCCCTTGGAGTCTTGTCTTCTTTGGTGCTGTTTAAATTATTTCCTTTTGTTTCGTCTCTATCTGATTTTGTCTTATGATTTTTGTTGCTCTTAGCCTTACTTTTCGAATCAAAACGTTCTCTGCTCTTATCTCCTGTTACATCATCGATGATGTCTAGCAGTTTCGTGTCTATATTCTCTTCCTCATTTTGTTCCAAGTCTTCTTCGAACAGAGGAGCTGCATCTGCGAAGAGTGCATCGAGCCCTCTTCCTAGACCACCTTTTCTTTTAGCCATTTTTCTTCTTTCTCCTCTTTTCTCTATCTAGGAACTCTAATGCAAATTTGTTATATGCTTTTGCACCCGCCGACGAAGGATCGTACTTAACAATAGGCATTCCGTAGCTTGGTGCCTCTGCGAGCCTTACGTTTCTTGGGATTACAGTTGAAAATACGTATTTTCCAAAGTATTTCTTAACTTCTTGTACTACCTGGATTGCCAAATTCGTTCTACCGTCAAACATGCTAAGTATTACTCCTTCAATCTGAAGGTCTGGATTCATATTCTTTTTCACAAGCTCAACAGTGCTCATAAGCTGACTAACTCCCTCTAATGCGTAAAATTCACACTGAATTGGGATTAGTACACTGTCTACTGCTGTCAGCGAGTTAATTGTCAATAATCCAAGTGAAGGAGGGCAGTCTATGAATATGTAATCATATTCTCCTCTAACCTGCTCGATTGCTTTCTTTAGTCTTCTTTCTCTTCCCTCAATATTTACTAGCTCAATTTCAGCTCCAGCCAAATCTACACTCGCAGGAATAATGTCCAGATTAGCTGTCTTCGTTTGAAGTATAGCTTTATGGACATCATAATCTTTATTAACCAATACATCGTATAATGTATCAGTTAATTTTCTTTTCTTAATTCCTATTCCACTAGTGGTGTTGCCCTGTGGATCTATATCGATTACTAGAACCTTTTTGCCTTGTACAGCGAGGCAGGCACTCAGGTTTATGTTGGTAGTTGTTTTACCAACTCCACCCTTTTGATTAAATATTGCTATTGCCTTTCCCATATAAGTCTCCTTTTCGAGATTTCACTAGTGTAATTATATAATATTATGGCTTTTCTATCCACAATTGTCGTCTATTTCTTCTTATATTTGCGTGAGTTTTTAGTGAAAAACTTTCTCAATGTTTCACGTGAAACAATATGTAGTGGGTAGTCAAAATGTTTCACGTGAAACATTTTACTTTCCCACTACTACAATTTAATCTATTACATTATAGGATTAAGTCCTTTTAACGTATAGGGCTCTTTTTCGCAATTCCCGGTTTGCGAGGAAACCTCTTCGGAGTATTATTGCACTTTCTTATAAAAATGAGCTTATGTCCCAGATATAGCGTTCTTTTCCTTTGAAGGATTCTCTATCTTTTCAACATTGCCACCAAGAACCCTAATAGCAGCATCAGCAGAAGTAAGTTCATCTTCTGCACTTTCCCCCTTATACGGAATAAAATACCCCCCTTTTTTCACTAGCGGAAGACACCATTCAGATAATATATCCAGAGAAGCAACTGCGCGAGATACGCACACATCTACCTTCTCTCGATACTTAACATTGTGCCCCATATCTTCAGCTCTCACATGAACAAGCTCAATATTTCTAATCCCAAGTTCCTCGGCAACTTGATCGATTACTTTAAGTCGCTTGTTGAGGGAATCTGCCAGAATGAACTTTTTATCTGGATTTGTTATAGCAAGCGGAATGCCAGGAAATCCACCGCCAGTACCCATATCAACAACAAGCTTGGCTCTCTGAAATTCCTCATAATCGTTACAAGCTAGAGAGTCCACAATATGCTTCTCGAGGAATTCACCCTCTTCCCGAACTGCCGTAAGGTTTATATGCTCATTAATTTCCAGAATTCTCTGCATGTATCTGAGTAGCTTATCTGTCTTATCTTTCCCATATCTACCATTCAGTTCTGAGATTAAATTATCCTTCATACTCATTCCTCTCGGTTCGCTCATTGCTTCTTCTTTCCTTCTCTAAATAAATAAGAAGTACATTTATATCCGCCGGAGAAACTCCGCTAATCCTACTCGCTTGACCAATGCTAATTGGATTAATCTCAGAAAGCTTCTGCCTAGCCTCAAGCCTGAGACCATTGATTTCATTATAATTTATATTTTCTGGAAGCTTTTTATTCTCAAGCTTTTTCATTTTTTCAACTTGGGCTAGCTGCTTATCTATATAGCCTGCATACTTAATTCTAACTTCAACTTCGTACCTCTCAGCTCTATTAAGCTCTGGTCTGGTTTCATCATCTATTACCTTTAATGCTTCATACGAAATCTCCGGTCTTCTTAGAAGATCATAGAAAGTAATATTATTATTCGTTGCCTCATGACTACCTTGAGATGCTAGAAATTCATTAAGTTTACTAAATTCAGCATACTTATTTCTAAGTCTCTCTATCTCTCCATCTACAAGTTTTTTCTTCGTGATAAACTTAGAATATCTCTCATTAGAAACTAGTCCATACTCATAGCCAATCTCTGTCAGACGTCGATCTGCGTTGTCTTGTCTCAGAATAAGTCTAAATTCCGCTCTAGACGTCATTATTCTATAAGGCTCCATAGTACCTTTAGTCACTAAATCGTCGATTAGAACGCCAATATAAGCCTCGTTTCTTCCGAGCACTAGAGGATTTTCACCATTAATCTTGCGAGCAGCGTTAATTCCAGCTATAAGACCTTGTGCAGCTGCTTCCTCATATCCAGAGCTTCCATTAAACTGTCCAGCACAGAACATATTATCTATAAGCTTGCTCTCAAGACTAGGCTTCAGAGTTGTTGGATCAACACAATCGTACTCTATGGCATAAGCTGGTCTGACAATTTCAGCATTTTCAAGTCCAGGAATAGTGTGATAAAACTCTTCCTGAATATCTTCTGGTAAACTAGAAGACATACCTTGTATATACATCTCATCAGTATCCAGACCCTCTGGCTCAACGAATAACTGATGTCTATCCCTATCCTTAAATCTCGAAACCTTATCTTCAATAGAAGGACAATATCTGGGACCGACACCTACAATGTTGCCGGAGTACATCGCCGAACGCTCTATATTTTCAAGGATAATCCTATGCGTTTCACTATTTGTATAAGAGAGCCAGCACGATATCTGATTTCTTCCAAGTTCCTTTCCTTCATTCATAAATGAAAACGGAATAATCTCTTCGTCTCCATCCTGCTGCTTCATTTTGTCATAATCAAGTGTCGAGGCAAGCATGCGAGCAGGGGTCCCAGTCTTGAATCTACGCATCGGGAGACCATATTCGTGCAGCTTGTCCGCAAGCTCCATCGAAGGAGCTAGACCACTCGGACCACTGTAATACGCACTTTCGCCTATAAATACCTTGCCAGCCAGGAATGTTCCTGTACACATAATGACCGCTTTACACAAATAAATAGAGTTGGTTCTCGTTACTACTCCGCATACCGCACCATCATCGATGATAAGGTCGACGACCTCCGCCTGCTTAAGACTTAGTCTTTCTTCATTCTCGATGGTCTTCTTCATCTCGAGATGATATCTCGTCTTATCCGCCTGCGCACGGAGAGAATGAACAGCTGGTCCCTTAGAAGTGTTGAGCATCTTGCTCTGGATAAAGGTCTTATCGATATTAAGCCCCATCTCTCCACCGAGAGCATCTATCTCACACACGAGGTGTCCCTTGCCAGTTCCTCCAATAGAAGGATTACAAGGCATCATCGCTACAGATTCGAGGTTCATCGAGAGAAGGAGTGTCTCACATCCTATTCTTGCAGCAGCAAGACCAGCCTCACACCCTGCGTGTCCAGCTCCTACGACAACTACATCGTATTCACCCATCATACTATATTTATTTGAATTTAATTTCCTGCAAATTCATACTTATTTTCCCAAACAAAACTTAGAGAAAACCGTGTCGAGAATCTCTTCACTCGCAGTTTCTCCGATTATTTCTCCTAATATCTGAAAGGCATCACGCGCCTCTATTTCAGCAATTTCAAGTGGTTCACACATTTCTAAAAGTTCTATACCCTGAGTTAGTGATTCACTTGCTCTTACGAGAGCTTCTTTATGCCTCTCGTTTGTGACGATATTTCCTCCATCACTCTTAACAAATCCTTCTGTAAAAATATTTTCTATCGCCTCACGCACTCTCCCGATTCCCTCGATAGTCTTTACAGTGGTATAAACTACACCTTTACAGTTAAGTATGCTTTTAATTCTCTCAAACTCACTCTCGGATATATTAATACCAAGGTCCTCTTTGTTTATAACAAGAAGCACCTGTTTTCCTTCGATATGCTGGGCAATTTCAAAATCCTCGTCTTCAAGACAACCGCTGCCATCGATAACCATAACCACTAGATCAGCAATATCAATCTGACTCTTAGATCTTTCGATACCAATCTGCTCTATTACGTCATCAGTATCTCTAATCCCGGCAGTATCAACAATCACAATCGGATAGCCCCCGATTGTTGCACTCTCCTCAATCGTATCGCGAGTAGTTCCCGGGATATTAGTTACTATTGCTCTATCCTCTCCTAACAATCCATTCATAAGAGATGATTTCCCAACGTTTGTACGTCCAACAAGCGCTAATTTTATCCCTTCTCTTGCAAGCTTTCCAAATTCAGCAGATTTAATAGCTTGCCTAACCTACCTTGTTGCTTCATAAGTTCCGCTAAGAACTCATCATACGAAACTTGCTCTATATCTTCATCTGGAAAATCTATATTCACAGCCATCTGAGCTAACACATCTTTAATATGATTACGAATATCTATGATTTCCTGACCTAGGCTACCATTAAGCTGCTCAGAAGCAATGCTGAGTGGTTTCTCACTTCTCGCTTTTATAAGATCAATCACAGCTTCTGCTTGAGATAGGTCTAGCCTACCATTAAGAAAAGCGTTTTTAGTAAACTCACCTGGATCTGCAAGTCTTGCCCCAGAAGCGATTACACTTCTTAGGATAAGCTTTAGAGATACATTGCTTCCATGTGCCTGAAATTCAACAACATCATCACCTGTAAAGGTATGAGGAGCTTTCATGTATATCGATACCATGTCATCTATAACTGTTCCTTTATTGTCGACAGCATGACCATAGTAAACGTGACGAGGGATTACCTCATCAGGACATTCACGATATATACTTTTCATAATGGATAGCGAATTAGGTCCACTCACACGAACTATACCTACTCCACCCTCCCCTAAAGGCGTTGCAATTGCAGCAATAGTATCTGCCATAAATTCTCCTATTGACGAAAAGAGCCCATCAAAGATGGGCTCTCAGTGTTATTTCTTCTCGATTATAACTCTTCTATAAGGGTCCTTACCCTCACTCCTAGTCGTTACACTTGGATGGTTCTGAAGTGTTGAATGAATAACCTTACGCTCGTAAGGATTCATTGGTTCAAGAGTAATCTTTCTCTCGGAACGCTCCACCTTACCAGCTAGTCTATTTGCAAGACTTACAAGAGTCTGTTCTCTCTTAGCTCTGTAATTCTCAGCGTCCATAACCACTCTTGTGTATCCGCCATTTCCTTGTTAACAACGAGGCTAGCTAGATACTGAACAGCATCGAGTGTCTGTCCTCTCTTGCCGATGATTGTACCAGTGTCTGCACCAGTAACATTTACATAGATAAGATCCTTGCCTTCCTTAACTTCGAAATCGAGGTCAATGCCCATCTCTTTTGTGATTTCTTTTAGGAATGCTTCAACTGGATGATCCTGCACCGGTGTTAGCTTATCGACATCAAGAAGTAGAGTTGCTTCAAAATTACCATGATTTTTCTTGCTTCTCTCTCTATTCTTCTTAGGTCTAGAAGATTTTCTCTTCTCGCCTTGTCTAGCACGCTCGCTTGCACGAGCATCCTCAAGCTCTTCCTCTTCGTACTTATCGTAGTCTTTTCTGATCTCATCAGGAACAACAACAGTGTTATTCTCAGGAAGACCAGCGAGGATTCTGTCTATATCATCGAAAGTTGCTTTTTCTTTATGTGCTTTATCAGCACCGTCATTCTTGGGAGTAACTCTCACTTTAGCAAGTTTAGATCCTATACCGAGGAAACCTTTGCTCGATTCCTCAAGGATTTCAACGTTGACTTCATCTCTGGTGAGTTTGAGTTCCTGAAGCGCAAGCTCTACGGCTGTGTCGACATCAACTCCCCATTTTTCTGAAGCTTTCATCATTATCCTTTCATCCTTGCTTTCTTCATCTTCTCAAGCTGTTTCTCAGCACGTCTTCTCTTTTCTTCAAGTTCCTGCTCTTCCTTGAGCTTAGCGCGGAACTTATTCATTCTGATGTTCAAGAAAATCTGAATGAACTGTCCACCTGCCCAATATATAGCAAGTCCAGCTGGGTAAGCTCTAGCAAGCCATAGGATACTGAGTGGGAAAAAATACTTCATTATCATGTTCATTGATTTTCCCTGGCCACCCATCATCTCATTCTGGCCTGTAAGCTGCTGTGTCATCGCAAAAGAGATGTATGTTGAAACAGCTGCAGCAATTGGAAGAATCCAAAGGTCAGGCTGTCCGAGGTCTTTAATCCATAGGAACGACTGATGAACAGCGAAAATCATATTCTCATCAGCTATATACCTCATAGGATTTCTGAGAAGCGTGAAAAGCCCCATAATGATAGGCAACTGGATAAGCATCGGAAGACAACCACCCATCGGATTAAAATTCTCTTCCTTATAAAGCTTAGCCATCTCTTCGTTCATCTTCTCTTTGTCGTTCTTATACTTCTCCTGAATAGCCTTCATTTTAGGCTGAAGCGAAGACATCGAAGCTGTCGATTTAATCTGTTTGAAGTAGAGAGGATAGAGGAGCAGCTTAACGAGTACCGTTAGTATTATTAGTGAAATACCGTAGTTACCAACTAATTTGTAGATAAACGTTAGTAGATAACCCAAAGGCACCGCAATAAATCCCATATTCTGTCCTTTCTTATCTTAGAGGATCATATCCTCCGGGATTTCCCGGGTGACATCTAAGTATTCTCTTTATTCCTAAATACGTTCCTTTAAATGGTCCGTACTTCTCGAGCGCCTGTATAAAATACGTGCTGCATGTAGGATAGAATCTACATGTTGAAGGGAATAAAGGCGAAATAAATTTCTGATATCCTCTGATGATAATTATCAATATGCGTTTAATAATGTTCTTTAAAAGCTTTATCATTGTAAAAGCCCTTACTTGTCTAGAAGGTGTTCCGAACGAAGAACCCCGTACATTGACCTTCTAACTTCTTCACACTTGTGATCATTGATAGAATTTCTAGCTATAAAAATAACGTCGTACCCGTTCTTAACTTCGCAGCCTAGTAATCTATAAGCCTCTCTCATGAGTCTTCTCGATCTATTGCGTCTAACGCTGTTTCCAACCTTTTTACTAGAAACATAAGCTAATCGTGAATACTTAAGCCCGTTCTTTTTGTAGATAATTACCATGAATCTTGAGACTTTAGATTTGCCTTTGTTATATAAAACCTTGAAGTCCTGCTGATTCCTTAGCGTTGATTCCTTGAGCATGATCACTTTACCTTCTATCAGCTATTAAGCTGTAAGGCTCTTTCTACCTCTAGCTCTTCTTCTCTTGAGAACCTTTCTGCCACTTGCAGTTGCCATTCTCTTTCTGAAGCCGTGCTCCTTAAGTCTCTGCCTCTTTTTAGGCTGGTAAGTTCTTTTCATTGTTAGTTTCTCCTTCCATATCAACGTTTGATATAATCTAATATAGTTGTGTCTTCTAAATTCCAAAGGCACATACATCACGATATTATACTTTCAAACCATAACAAAGTCAATGTATACGCCATTTTGAAGGTGTTCTTTAGGAAAAAAATAATTTAAATTTTTTTAAAATTTTCTCACATACTACATTTAGTGGTAGCTTTAACTTATTAACAAAGTTATCCACAACATGTGTATAACTTTATTTTTGTTAAGTGCTAATACAGTGATTTTATAGGATTCAGCATTATTGCTGTTGTGGATTTATTTGTGTAGAATATGTTTATTCACCTAGGAGGGAGTATTTTGGACACTAACAAGATATGGGATTCGTTCATAGAGGAAATCAAGAAGTCTACTAGCAAACTAAGCTTCGACATGTTCTTTTCTGATTTATCTCTTTACAAGCTCGATGTCGATAATAAGATAATTTATATCCAGCTCGAAGACATCAGCATTATCAAATTTCTTAGAGAGAAATACATTGTTCAAATCGAAGATATATTCTCGAGAATGCTCGGGGATGATTTTCAAGTAGTCATAAAATCCAAAGACGAATATAAAAGCAACAAAATTGATAAGAAGAAAAAAGTAAGAAAGTCGCTTTATAAGGATAATTCTAAGCTTTTTAATCCTAAATTTAATTTTGAAAACTTCGTTGTTGGAGGTAATAATAGATTCGCATATGCCGCATCGCTAGCGGTTGCCGAGTCACCTGCGGAAGCTTACAATCCTCTTTTCCTATATGGAGGATCCGGACTAGGTAAGACTCACCTCATGCAGGCAATTGGAATTCAGGTTATAAAGAATGATCCCACTTCAAATGTTCTGTATATATCATCCGAGACTTTCACGAATGAACTTATCGAGGCGATAAATACTCAGAATACCAATCAGTTCAAAGAAATATAGAAATATAGATATACTACTTATAGATGATATCCAGTTTCTAGAAGGTAAGGAAGCCACTCAGGAAGAGTTCTTCCATACATTTAACACTCTATACGAAAACAACAAACAGATTGTAATATCTAGTGACAGACCACCGAGCAACCTTCAGAAGCTCGATGAGAGACTTACTACTAGATTTGGATTTGGAATAACGGCTGACGTTCAGCCTGCTGATTTTGAAACAAGAGTAGCGATTCTTAAGAAAAAGATAGAACTTGCTGATATAGAAGTGGATAGTGATATTGAAGAGGTATGTAATCTAATCGCTGAGAAAATCAAGTATAATATCAGAGAGCTAGAAGGTGCTATGAACCGCATGATAAGCTTTTCCGAGATTATGAACAATAAGATTGATCTTGATTTTGCTAAGATAGTTCTCAAGGATATCTATAGAGATACAGATAAGGCAATCGCTCCAGAGAGAATTAGATCAACAGTAGCTTCTTACTACGATATCAAGGTTTCAGACCTCGACTCTAAGCGTAGAACTGCTGAAATCGCACTTGCTAGGCAGGTTGCTATGTATCTATGTAAGAGAGAGTACTGATTTCTCGTTTTCTAAGATAGGTGAGATATTCGGTGGTAGAGACCACTCAACGGTAATGAGTAATTGCAATAAAATACAGACCCTATATCAAGAAGATGAGCTAATCAAATATGATATAGATGAGATTAACAAGAAACTTAAAAAGCATGATTTATAGGTGTGAACAACTAATTTTTCATGAAGTTTAATTATCCATATTTTACTAACTAGTTATCATCAGGGGTTATCAATATACTTTTTTTGAACTAGATGCGAGATAATATAAGCAAAAAGAAAGTTATCCACATTATCAACAGCCCCTACTATTATTACTAAATATATAATATATAAAGAAAGGGAATTTCTATGAAAATATACTGCACAAGAAATGAACTTAATAGAGCTATTAACAATGTATCTCACTCAATTCCAACAAGAACACCTTCACCTATATTAGAAGGAATACTTATTGAAACTAAGGGTGATAGAATGTATCTTACAGCAACAGACACTAACATGACTATAGAGTCGAATATTCCTGTTGATAGTGAAGGTGACGTTTCATTTGTTATAGAAGAAAAGAATTTTGCCAACATCGTTAATAAGCTTCCTGAAGAGGAAGTACTGATGGACTACAATCATGAAAAGAATCAGATCAAGATTAACAGTGGCAAATCTTCATCTACATTTAATTGTTTCTCAGCAGATGAATTTCCAAGATTCAATATTGGAGAAGGTCAGAAAATTATTCTCTCCAAGAAAGATATAAAAAACTTAATTCGCAAGACTTCGTTCTCTGCAAGCGCTGACGAGCTTAATGGAGTACTTACGGGTATCCTCATCGAGCTTGGTGAGGGAAACCTTCGCATGGTAGCAGTGGATACATTTAGAATGGCTATTTACAATGCAAAGGTAGATACTGATGAAAAACTCAGTATCGTCGTTCCTGCAAAACTTCTAGGGGAAGTGTCAAAGATTATAAGTGACGATGATAACGACGAGCAGCTATTCATGGAGATTGTGGATAACAAGGTAGTAATGCTCTTCGATAACAACAGAGTTATCTTAAACACACTCAATGGAAAATATATAGATTACAATAGAATTATCAAGGCTGAGAGTAGCATCAAGATAAGAACTAGCAGAATTGAACTCATGAAGAGCATCGATAGAGCTGCTATCATCGCTTCTGCTCAGAATAACAATCTCATAAAGATGAAAATCGGGGATGATCAGATTGAAATAACTTCTCTTTCCGAGAAGAGCAGCATAAAAGAAATGGTTGAAATTATGAAAGAGGGAGATAACCTCGAGATTGGATTCAACTCAAGATACATGATGGATGTGCTAAAAGTAATCGATGATGAAGAAATCATCCTAAGCATGAGCGATAGTGTAAAGCCATGCATCATAACTCCACTAAAGGGAGACACTTATCTATATCTGGTGCTTCCTGTAAGAATTAGCTAGTAATAGGAAACTGTGGATGAGAGTAAATAGTTTAAAGGTAAAAAATTTCAGAAACTATAGCGAGCTTGAGGTAGAGTTCGATTGTAAACGAAATATAATAATAGGTGAAAACGCGCAGGGTAAGACAAACCTCATAGAGGCCATATATCTCTGCGCGTTTGCGCGTTCTTTTCGTACGAGCAATTCTACGGATCTCATCAAGATTGGAGAGGATAGCTGTAACGTATCCGTCGAAGCAGTCAGCGAAGATATAGACAAGAAAATTAGTATTACCATCAATAATCGCGGTAAGAAGATGATTAAGAAGGATAATAAATTTCTTAGTAGAACTGCAGAGCTATTAAATAACCTCGTAGTCGTTGTGTTCTCACCGGACGATCTAAGAATAATAAAAGACAGTCCAGAGAAGCGTAGAAATTTCATAGATAAAGAGATAAGTCAGCTTAGACCTAGCTATTTTGAAGCTCTTCGTAACTATAAAGATGTGCTTAAGCAAAAGAATTCACTGATTAAACAGCTAAGAGCACCTGGTAGCGAATCCAAGATGCGAGATATGCTTGAAATATACGATATGCAGCTTGCAAAATATGGAAGTGAAATTATCAAAATTCGCCGTGAATTTGTGGATATGCTATCAGAGAAAGCTTCCAAGATACAGAACAACATCTCAAAAGGTCGAGAAAACCTAGAGATAAAATACGTTGAGTCGGTAGCAGCTGAGAATATCCTAGACGAAATCATAAATTCCCGTGAACGAGATATATACAACGGTCACTGCAGCATAGGACCTCATAGAGATGACCTTGATTTATATCAATGGAATAGATGCTAAGAAGTTTGGCTCACAAGGTCAGCAGAGGACCGTTGCTCTATCTCTAAAGCTTGCTGAAATTCAGCTCGCAGAGATGATTTTGGGTGAGAACGCAGTCTTGCTTCTGGATGATGTATTATCTGAACTCGACAGAGAGAGACAGAGTTATCTGCTAAATGAGATAGAAGATGTTCAGTTATTTCTTACGTCGACCGAGGTTAATTCGGAACTCCTTCATGGTATGAAAGAAGGAAAGATATTTAACGTAAAAAGTGGCTCACTTGTATAAATTTGGAACAAAATTTAAAATAAATGAGTTGTAAAAAATAAAAATATCAAAAAATAAGCGATTTAAGGTAGTTTTATTCTGTAAAAGGGTGAAACTACCTTTATTGATATTTTAAAGCCTCTATGCTAAAATAAATGGGTTAAAAATATAAAAAGGAAGGTCAATATGAGCGCAGAAAATAAGCAAAACAAATATGATGCCTCCCAGATTACCGTACTTGAGGGACTAGAACCTGTAAGGGTTAGACCTGGTATGTATATAGGTAGTACTGGACCTGCAGGACTTCATCATCTCGTATATGAGATTGTTGACAACTCTGTCGATGAAGCACTCGCTGGGTATTGTAAGCACATCACTGTTACGATAAATGAAGATAACTCAATAACCGTTACCGATGATGGAAGAGGAATGCCAGTAGATATTCACCCTAAGCTTGGAATTCCTGCAGTTGAAGTTATTCACACTCAGCTGCATGCAGGTGGTAAATTCGGAGATGGCGGTTATAAGGTTTCTGGAGGTCTTCACGGAGTAGGTGCATCTGTAGTTAATGCACTTTCTACTCATATGATTGTAGAGGTTAAGCGAAATGGTAATCTCTATAAGCAGGAGTATAAGAGAGGAAAGACAGTTACTGAGCTAGAGATTATTGGAACTTCAAAGGAAACAGGATCCAAACAACTTTCTGGCCAGATGCAGAAATATTTGATGAAACTGTCTTTGATTACGATACACTTCAGAGACGTATGCGTGAGATGGCTTTTCTTAACAAGGGACTAAGAATTTCCATCGAAGATAAGAGAGAGGGAAAAAAGAAAAAAGAGAGCTTCCACTACGAAGGTGGAATTATTGAATTTGTTCAGTACCTCAACAAAAACAAGGGAGTAATAAACAATAAGATTTTCTACTTCGAATATGAAAAAGAAGGATACGAAGTAGAAGTTGCTATGCAGTATACCGATAGGTATAGCGAATTGACACTTTCTTATGCAAATAATATCAACACTATTGAGGGTGGTTTCCATCTAGTTGGTTTTAGGGCGGCTCTCACTAGAACTATTAATGATTATGCAAGAAGAACTAAACTTCTGAAGGATAATGATGACTCGCTCCAGGGTGAAGATGTTAGAGAAGGTCTGACAGCAATCGTAAGTGTTAAACTGACAAATCCTCAGTTTGAAGGACAGACCAAGGCTAAGCTAGGAAATAGCGAGGTTAGAGGATTCGTTGAGAGCAACATGAACGAGAATCTGTCTTTCTTCCTTGATGAGAATCCAAAGGAAGCAAAGCTAATCGTAGATAAGTGCCTCAAGGCTGCTCGTGCGAGAGAGGCTGCTAGAAAGGCTAGAGAGATTACTCGTAAGACTTCGGTACTCGAGACAACTTCTCTACCTGGTAAGCTCGCGGATTGTTCAGAGAAGGATCCAGCTCTGTCAGAGATTTTCCTAGTAGAGGGAGATTCTGCCGGTGGTAGCGCTAAGTCTGGAAGAGACCGTAATCGTCAGGCTGTACTTCCGCTAAGAGGTAAGATTCTCAACGTTGAGAAGGCAAGAGAAGATAAGATTCTTAATTCAGATGAGATTAAGAACATGATAACTGCGTTTGGATGCGGAGTAGGAAGCAACTTTGATATCACTAAGCTCAGATATCACAAGATTATCATCATGACTGATGCCGATGTCGATGGTGCTCATATCAGAACGCTGCTTCTTACATTCTTCTACAGATTCATGACACCTCTTATCGAAGGCGGATATGTGTACGCAGCTCAGCCACCTCTATTTAGAGTTAAGCAGGGAAAAGAAATTCACTACACTTATTCAGATGCTGAACAGGATAAATTACTCGCTGAGTTAAAGCTAAAAACAAGAACGCAAAGGTTGAGATACAGCGATACAAAGGTCTAGGAGAGATGGACTTCAATCAGCTATGGGAGACTACTATGGATTATAACCACAGAACTCTTGTGCAGATTAAGATTGAGGATGCTACAGCAGCGGATGAAATCTTCACGACATTGATGGGAGATAAGGTTCCGCCAAGAAAGAAGTTCATTGAAGACAATGCAAGATACGCAACACTAGATATTTAATGGACATTAAGGAGATATAATGACTACGCTTTTAGAAGATAGCAAAATCATCACTCATGAAATATATGATGAGATGAAGAATTCTTATATCGACTACGCGATGAGCGTTATTGTCGGACGTGCACTCCCAGATGTTCGTGATGGACTCAAGCCAGTACACAGAAGAATTCTATATGGAATGAGCATCCTAGGTATTACTCCTGACAAGCCGCACAAGAAATCGGCGCGTATTGTCGGAGAAGTAATGGGTAAATATCACCCTCACGGTGACAGCTCAATATACTATGCCATGGTTAAGATGGCACAGGATTTCTCGACGAGATATCCGCTAGTAGACGGACACGGTAACTTCGGTTCTGTAGACGGAGATGGAGCAGCTGCTATGCGTTATACGGAGGCTAGAATGTCGCCGTTTTCGTTACAGATGGTTCGCGACATAGAGAAAGACACTGTTGATTTTACAGACAACTTCGACGGTGAGGAGAAGGAACCAGTTGTTCTCCCTTCGAGAGTACCTAATCTGCTCATAAATGGATCGAACGGTATTGCCGTAGGTATGGCGACTTCCATTCCTCCTCATAACTTAAGCGACACAATCGATGCTTGTATTAAGAGAATCGACGATGAGAATTGTAGTAATGATGAGCTCATTAAGATTATAAAGGCACCAGATTTTCCAACGGGTGCAAGCATTCTCGGAAGGGATGCGGCTAGAGAAGCTTATGAGACTGGAACAGGTAAGATTACAGTAAGATCTAAGAGCGAGATTGAGGAAACTGCTCGCGGTAGGATGAGAATCGTAATCACTGAGATTCCTTTCCAGGTTAACAAGGCGAGACTCATCGAATCTATGGCTGACCTCGTTAGAAATAAGAAAATCGATGGAATTTCCGCTATTAGAGATGAATCTAACAGAGAGGGAATGAGAATCGTAATCGAACTCAAGAAGGATACTAATCCTAATGTGATTCTCAACAGACTATATAAGCACACTCAGCTTCAGAGCACTTACAGCATGATTATGCTAGCTCTAGTTAACGGTGAACCTAAGATTCTCAGATTGTGTGAGATTATCGATGAGTATCTAAAGCACCAGAAGATTGTAATCACAAGAAGGACAAAGTTCGACCTCGCAAAAGCTGAGGCAAGAGCACATATCTTAGAAGGTCTTCTGATTGCGCTAGATAATATAGACGAAGTAATCAAGGTAATCCGTTCTAGCTACAATGATGCTAAGGAAAAGCTGATGGTTAGATTCGGTCTCAGTGAGATTCAGTCTCAGGCAATCTTAGACATGAGACTAGCTAGACTGCAGGGTCTGGAACGTGAGAAGATTGAGAACGAGCATAACGAACTCATGCAGAAGATCGCTTACTATAAATCAATCCTCGCTGACGAGCACAAACTGATGGGTGTTATCAAGGATGAGCTTACCGAAATCAAGCAGAAGTACGGTGATGGCAGAAGAACCAAATCGTTGCTGATGATGGTGGGATAGATGAAGAATACTTGATAGATGAAGAGGATGTTGCAGTTACGCTTACACATCTCGGATATATCAAGAGAGTTCCTGAGAATACTTACAAGGCACAGCGCCGCGGTGGAAAGGGAATAGTAGGTCTCACAACTAGAGACTCTGACTTTGTAAAGGATCTCATAATCACGTCGACTCACGACTATCTGATGTTCTTTACAGATTTAGGTAAGGTTTATAAAATCAAGGCTTACGAGATTCCTGAAGCATCGAGAACTGCGAAGGGCACTCCGGTTATTAACTTCCTAAACCTCGATCAGGGCGAGCGAGTAACTGCGGTTATACCAGTTAAGGAATTTGCAGATGACAATTACTTAATCATGGTTACTAGAAATGGAACTATCAAGAAGACTCCAATGTCTCAGTTCGATACTAACCGTAAGACCGGACTCATCGCTATCACGCTTAAGGATGATGATAAGCTCATCTCTGTAAGTCAGTCGAGCGGTGAAGAGAGTGTATATGTTGTGACCAAGAAAGGTAAGTCAATAACATTCCACGAGGATGATGTTAGAAGCATGGGAAGAAGTGCTGGCGGTGTAAGAGCTATCACGCTAGATAAGGACGATGAAGTAGTATCTATGGAGCTCGATAGCACTGGTGAGCGTGAACTGCTTGTAATGACTAAGAAGGGCTTTGGTAAGAGAACTAGCCTCGATGAGTATAGACTTCAGACCAGAGGTGGAAAGGGAGTTTCGACTTACGATAAGACTAAGTTCTCAAAGACTGGAGAGCTAGTTGGTGCAACGCTTGTAAGCAAGGATGATGAGATTATGCTGATCAACTCGAACGGTGTAATTATCAGAATCAGAGCTAACGAGATATCGAAGTCAGGCAGAACAACTCAGGGTGTTAAGATCATGAAGGTTGAGTCTGGTGACGAAATCGTATCATTTGCAAAGGTCCTCGACGAGGATGATGCTTCGAAGCCTATGACTAAGAAGGAAAAGGCTGATAGTGAGCAGATGATGCTGGTATAAAACAATTATAATTTTGTAATGGCTGAGAAAGAATCTCAGCCATTTTTTAATGAAAAAATAGCGATTTTAGGGCAATTCACAAATTTTTTTAATAGAATGAAAAATTTACTGCATGTTTAAAAAAACAAAATTTTATGCCTTGAAATGACCAGTCTATGGGTATATACCAAACCCGTAAAAAGTTATTAGTGATTTAAAACAATTCGAATTGTATTTACTAATTATCTGTTATGAAGATTTTGGACAGAAAGGAGAATTGTTATGAGTAATAAAGATCTGAATAAGAAAAAAGCGGTTCATCAACTTGGGGTCTTTGGATTTTTCGCAATGACTGCTTCGATGGTCATGACTGTATATGAATATCCGTCATTTGCATCTTCGGGGTTTAAGCTGGTTTTCTTCCTAGTTGTTGGTGGTTTACTTTGGTTTTTACCTGTTTCACTTTGTGCAGCTGAGATGGCAACCGTTGAAGGTTGGGAGAAAGGCGGCATATATTCTTGGGTAGGAAATACCCTGGGTCAGCGCTGGGGTTTTTCGGCACTGTTCTTCCAATGGTTCCAGATAACGGTTGGATTTGTAACAATGTGTTTCTTCATCCTTGCTGCTTTAGCCTATGTATTCAAGGTAGATGCTTTATATAAAAATCCATTAACAATGTTCATCGGTGTTGCAGTTATCGTGTGGGTTTTGACATTTGCCCAGCTTGGAGGAACGAAGTACACTGAGAAGATTTCTAAGATTGGATTAATTGGAGGAATTGCAATTCCTATCCTAATTTTAAATATAGGCTTAGTTGCCTACTTCATGACTGGTGGAAAATCGCAAATAGATTTAAGCGTTAAATCGTTAGTACCGGATTTTTCCGATGTTAAGACGCTTGTAATATTCGCTTCATTTATCCTCGCTTATATGGGCGTTGAAGCATCTGCGTCACACGTTCATGAACTTAAGGAACCAAACAAGATGTATCCTGAAGTCATGATTATGCTTACGGTGCTTACTATCTGTTTGGATGCCGTTGGTGGCCTAGCAGTTGCAACCACCCTTCCAGCTAAGACCTTAAATGGAAATCTCTCCTATGGTGTAATTGAGACTTTTGAGAATATCTATGTAAATCATTTTGGAGAGCAGTTTAGATGGCTTGTATTTGTCGTAGCACTGCTACTTGCACTTGGAGTATTTGCGGAGATTTCTGCATGGATTGTAGGACCATCAAAGGCACTCTTAGAAGCTGCTTATGATGGAATCTTACCAGCAAGATTTGAAAAGACTAATAAGAACGGAGTATCGGTATTCACGATTATGCTCCAGGCTGTAATCGTTACAATTTGGGATGCTGTACTATGCGGCTCAATTGCACTTGCAGGCGGTTCTGATTCATCGGTCGGATACTTAACAGCGATTGGTCTTACGGTTGTAATTTACCTAGCTGCGTACGTGCTATTCTTCCTAGGTTACTTTGTATTAATTCTAAGAAAGGGGAATATGAAGCGTGAATTCCATATTCCTGGAGGACGCGCGTTAAAGATCGTCGTTGCTGCAGTTGGACTATTTATGACTGTTGTAACTTTAGTCATTTCATTCTTCCCTTCATCAAAGCTTACTGCTGCAGATAACAGGGTATATCAAATAGTGTTGATAGTATGCTTTATCGTTTCGATGGCTGCACCATTGATTATCTATTCAAATAGGCATAGATGGTCGTCGAACGGAAAAGCTACAGGTGATGAAAAGTAACCATTTATCAGTAGATATGGTGTATTCAAACAAAAGATAGTAAAATGTTTTAAACCATTGTCAATTAATGATGAAAAGAGGTACGGAAATGAGAAATTCGGAAAATAACGAAGTAAAACTGAATGATTGTCTATCTTCTTTGAATGATGATACGGGTTACCGCACACCTATTTTCGGTACAGAGACTAGCGGTGCTGCAATGCCAAAGGATAAGATAAACGATGAGCCAGTTGCTCCAGGAGTGGCTGCAGAGATGATCAGACAGTATCTGAGTGTTGAGGGTAATGCGACACAGAATCTTGCGACATTCTGTCAGACATATATGGAACCAGAAGCAACAAAGCTGATGGCGGAGAATTTCGAGAAAAATGCGATTGATAAGGATGAATATCCTATGACCGCAGACCTTGAAAATCGCTGCGTAGATATTATTGGAAAGCTGTGGAATGTAGATAAAAAGGAAGAGCCACTCGGAACTTCCACGGTTGGCTCCTCTGAAGCGTGCATGCTCGGCGGACTAGCAATGCTATTTAGATGGAAAAAGCTGGCAGATGCAGCTGGTGTAGATAGATTTACCAAGAGAAGACCGAATCTCGTAATCTCATCGGCTTATCAGGTGTGCTGGGAAAAGTTCTGCCGCTACTGGGATATCGAGATGAGAACTGTGCCAATCGACCTTGATCATCTATCTCTTAACATGGATACGGTTATGGATTATGTCGATGAATACACTATCGGAATAGTAGCGATACTGGGCATAACCTATACTGGAAAGTACGATGATGTTAAGGCACTCGATAACCTTGTTGAGAAATACAATAAAGAGCATGCCGATATGCCAATCCGTATTCACGTAGATGCAGCTTCCGGCGGTATGGTTGCTCCATTTATCAATCCAGAACTAGAGTGGGATTTCAGGCTCAAGAATGTGTGGTCGATAAGCACATCTGGACATAAGTACGGACTCGTATATCCAGGAGTTGGCTGGGTAATTTGGCGCAGCAAGGAAGCTCTCCCTGAGGAATTAATATTCTGGGTAAGCTATCTCGGTGGCAAGGAAGCAACTATGGCGATTAACTTCTCTCTCGTAGCGCTTCGCAAATCGTCGGACAGTATTATATGCTGCTTAGAAATGGATTTAAGGGATACAAAGAAATCCATGAGCGGACCCTAGAGGTTGCTAGATACATGGCTTCCGAGATTGAGAAGATGGGAATCTTTGAAGTGCTTGAGGGCGCAGAACAGATTCCAATCATCTGCTGGAAGCTCAAGGACGACGTAAAGGTGGAGTGGACACTATATGATCTGGCAGATCGTCTCCGTATGCAGGGCTGGATGGTGCCTGCATATCCAATGCCAGAGAATATCAAGGATATCGATGTGCAGAGGCTAGTACTCAGACAGGATTTCGGAATGAATCTGGCGATACTATGCATTAATGATATGAAGAAGCAGATCGAAATTCTGAATAACTCCCGTGTAATCGTGCCAAATAACGAAAACGGTGATAACAACTATGTATCTAAGGGGTTCGATCATAGTGGGAGATAAGAAATTCCACGTTTATACTGGTTCCATATTATAAAAATGAATTTGCAAGGATCATATAAGCGCAAAGCACTGCATTCTAAATGGATGCGGTGCTTTTCTAGTATTGTATTAAAATGGAAATATTATAGCACTTTAATAGAATTAATACGATTAATCAAGACTATTTTAGTCATATTTATGGTAATGGATATTTATTTATAGTAAAATATATAAGTACGTTATTAGCAAAATGATTAAGAAAGACGAAAGGAACCGTAATATGAGAAACTTTTTCAAGAAGTTTTCAGCATTAATTTTATCGGCTACGATGCTCCTTACAAGTGGCGTTTTCCTGCCTAACGTTTCAGCAGCTGAGTTTAATGCTAAGCCAGTTGATGCAAGATGGGCTGCACCACAGGAGATTAGAGTAAAGTTCGATCGCAATATCAAAGTTAACCCATTTCCACAGAACCGCAAAGCAGGTGTAAAGTTGCTAACTTCTGATGGCAGGGAAGTTGCTTTAGGACCTAATGATGACTTTGGATATCTAAACGACACTATCTTTATACGTTTTCTAGAAGGACAGAAGAAAGAGTATACAGGTGTGGTATTCAAGAAGGGTTCTTTAGTAGACGCAAACGATGAAAATATAAAGAACACTGAAGATATTAGAGTATCAAATGTCAAGGTAGAAAAGACTCTTGGTCGCGTTGGCATTGAATACGAAGGAGTACCAACTACTAACTTGGTTCCTAAAGAGGGAAAAACCTTAAAAATAAGTGCAAGTGGATATAATTTAAAGCTTGATAATGGACATGATATTAAGCTTAAGCTATATTCAGGCGAATCCGGAGGCAGTACAGCAAACTTTAAACCTACAAATATAGAGGCAACTCTTAATGTAAAGGACAACACTGCTGGTAATTGCTATGTAACAATTCCTGAGAACAGGACCGGAAAGAGACTCGGTTACATATTTAAGTACTCAGTTGACGGTGGTAAGACATATGATGATTTCTTTAAGGATGCACCTACTATGTCATTTATACTTATTCAGGAAGCAGACGAGAATGATGCTGTAAGGCCGCAGCCAACACCACAGCCAACACCACAGCCACAGCCAACGCCTCAGCCTGTTGTGCCTACACCACAGCCACAGCCAACGCCTCAGCCTGTTGTGCCTACACCACAGCCACAGCCTACGCCGCAGCCTGTTGTGCCTACACCAACTCCACAGCCTGAACCAGAGCAGATTGAAGATGGATACAGATTTACAGTTGGTAACGATGCGGTATGGAATGGTGGAGATTTGCTATTTAAAATTGAGAATCCTCTAGTAGATATGAATCAGCCAGGCGAAAGAGTATTCGACAGATTCCAGGGAATCGAAATAGATGGCAAAGCCGTAGATAAAGCGAACTATACTGCACAGCCAGGAAGTGTCGTACTTATACTTAAGTCGAATTACATCAGAAGCCTAAGCACAGGAAAGCACACCATCAAGGCAAAGTTCAGATGTGGAAATCCAGCAACTACATACTTCACTGTAGCAGGAGCAAAGAAGACACCAAAGCCTGGAACACCAGGAGTAGTTAAGAAGACTCCAGTGCGTGCGAAGGTCGTAAAGACAGGAGATAGCTCAAGCACAGTTGCATTTGCAATCATGTTCGTTCTCGCAGGTACAGCTCTCGCAGGAGTTGCTACTTACAGAAGGAAGAGGGCATAAATAATCAGAGAATCATTTCAATAAATATCGATTCTAATTAAATCAAAAACCACTGTGGTCGCAAGCGCGGCTGCAGTGGTTTTATCGTGATTCCAATATTTAAAACTTAGTAGCTTAGTTCCTATTCAGAGAGCGCAGTTAATATCTAGCGATACTTCTCGATCCCAGCCCTTATAGTATCTTCAACTTCGTGCTGCGCAGCAAGCTGCTCCTTCCTAGGCATGCCCGAGAGGTCTACAGTTGGGTGTATTACAACCTTAATGGTTCCGCCAGTGAATGTATTGTGCTCCTCAAATATTTTATATGAATCGATAATCGAAACTGGTACGATTGGAACGCCAGCCTTCTGTGCAAATTTAAAGCTACCTTCCTTGAAATGACCCATATCATTGCTGTGACTTCTCGTACCCTCTGGGAATATTACGAAAGAATATCCTTTCTTGAATAGGTCGGTAACCTCTGCTAGAGTTTTTACGGCAGAACGAGGATTGCCGCGGTCGATAAACACCGACTGTGTGCCTCGAATAACATCAGCGAGTGGCTTGAGCTTCTTAGTCTCGGATTTAGAGATGAAACCTATCTGAGTAGAACGGAAAGCCGCAATCATCGCATATATGTCTGCATATCCTTGGTGATTGGCAACAACGAGGAAAGGGCTCTTGGCAGGAATGTTTTCTGGATTAATAACGTCAACCGTAATCCCGAGCGTCTTACCTGTATAATCACAAAATTCATCCTCCGCTTTACGAATGAGCCTCTGTGCTTTAGCGTGATCATCCTGTGCTTGCGCGGCTCTGATTGCCGGCATGTGCTTCATGTATTTACGAAAGCCAGCTCTGATCTTGTTTAGTGCTATTGTATTTTTAAATGGGTTCATAATATCCTCCAATTGAACATTCTTATTCGTGTAATTATATCTATATAATGCTATAATTTTATGAAAATATGCACGAAAAATCAAGAATTTAAGGAGCTATTAGGACATATGAAATTTGTAATACAAAGAGTGACACATGCAGATGTGGTCGTTGATGGAAATGAGCTCGGTAGGATTGGCAGGGGCTTTATGGTTCTCATCGGTGTGTCCAAGGAAGATGACAAGGCTATCGCTGATAAGATGGTAGATAAGATGATTAAGCTCAGGATATTTGAAGACGAGAATGGAAAGACCAATCTATCCCTAGATGACGTAGGTGGTGAACTTCTCCTCATCTCCCAGTTTACGCTCTATGCAAACTGCAAGAAGGGTAACAGACCATCGTTCATCGATGCGGGTGCACCTGATGAGGCAAACGCTTTATATGAATATATAATAGAGAGATGCAAGGAACGTGTAAATGTAGTTGAGCGTGGTGAGTTCGGTGCCGACATGAAGGTTAGTCTTTTAAATGACGGACCGTTCACGATAGTGCTCGATAGTTCAGAAATTATGTAAATAAATACAATCTGATAAAAAAAATAACTAAAAATTTTTTTAAATTTTTTTAAAGCGTTGAAATATTAACGAGTTTAAGAAAGGCAGTCCCAAGTATAGATTATATCTATACTTGGGACTTTTGTTATAGATAAATCAAACAGTGATAGTTGTGTGAATGTATTAGAATAACTATGTCTATGTTATTAGTCACATATTAAGAAAAAGAAAGGAAAGAAAGCATGAAAAACTTTATTAAAAAGTTTTCAACTATGGTCCTTTCGGTTGCAATGCTGATGACGAGCGGAGTTGTTTTACCGAGCGTTTCAGCTGCTAATTTCAAACCGATAATCGAAGGATCAAAGTGGACATCATCGGACACTGTAACTGTTACATTTAGCGACAATGTTACATTAGCTGACGATGCAAAAGAAAAGGTTGTTTTGACAAACTACGGACAGGAAACCCCATTGAACGCTTCAGATGAGGTAACCGCTAGTGGAAAGAATGTCAAGATTAAACTAGCAGGGGGCTATAAGTACTATAGCGGTCTAAAATTCAAGGCAGGAGCTTTGAAGTCAGCAGATGGAACTCCTACAACTAGTGATGTAGTTGGTTATTCTATTTCTTTAGATAAGGGAATAACATCACTAAGTGTTGCTGATAAGAATGTTCCGGCAGCAGGAAAGACCGTGAACGTTCAGGTTACTGGTAAGAACCTTGACTTTGGGGAGCCTATCAACCTAAAGGTATATGCTGGTTCAACAAAGACAAATATCGAGGTAAAGCTAGTTGCGACAAGCAATACAACAGGAACTATCAAGCTTGTGATTCCTGAAAATACAAGTACAGACTCGATAACATATAAGATTAAGAAGCAGAAGGGCTATACTTTCAGCTATGAGGATGTTGACGCATCATTCTCGCTTGTACAGGCAGGAAAGTCAGGATCTTCTACACCTGGAACAGGCGTGACACCAGTTGCTCCAACTGAGGTAAAGGTTAACTCTGTAAGCTATGACAAGACATCACTAGACTCAAACGGCGGAGCAGTAGTTGCAGAGCTAAGCGGTGGTGGATTTACTCAGGTAGATGCTCTTAAGGCAAAGGTTTATAAAGTTAATCCAGAGGGTACTGTGGATGATGCATTACTTCCTACACAGGTTGAAGTAGTTGATGACACACACGCTAAGGTAAAGTTTACGCTTCCTACAAATAGCAGCACATCAACGCTTTCTTACGCACTCAGAGTGGCAACTAAGGGAAATGTAAATTATTCTGCAATTAAAGACCTATCCAATCAGGAACAGCTATTAACTGTTGCTGCAAAGGCACAGGAGCAGACAGGTGATAACTCTGTTATTCCAGCAGGAGCAAAGACATTTGCGCTGGATATCGATGATTGGTCGGCTTATAACATGGGAGATGGCCAGTTTAACGTTATATTTAAGAAACCAGTTTCTCTTAACAGCCAGATTGATATAAAGAAATTCATCTATTTCCGATAGAGGAAGCAAGAAGGTTGAGCTCACCGATAACGACACAGTAACATTAGAGGGAAATGTTCTAACTATCCAGCTTGCTGATAAGGATAAGAAGGTGCCTTCATATCTAATGGTAAAGGCAGGAGCTCTTAAGAATGATAAGGGTGCATACCTAAAATACAAGATGGATGGCACAGGAGAACACTTCCGTTATATTACAGATGGAGCTCACGTTGATTCGATGGATTTTAATAAGATTACATTCGATTCGAACGGAGGACATCTCGTAGCGACTATTAAGGGTCACAATCTAAAGAACAACGTTGCAGGACTTCCTGAGTTCAATGTAAATGTCGCTAAGAATGATGTTACCCTAAGTGACGTTACACCGTACAACCTCACTGTTGACGTGAAGAGCAACACTGAGGCAGTTGTAACTGCTGATTTACCAGCAAATGCAACAGACAGAACTGAATCATACAGAATCATCCCTGTAATATATGGCAGACAGATTTATTCGACATATATAAAGGGATACGATATAGTCTCCGTTCTACCTGCAGGAAAGAACGCTGCAGACAAGACGCTATCTACAGTTATGGTCAGCGGAGCAAGTGATGAAAACCCTGCTCCAGAAATCTACGAAGTAGACGTCAAGAGTCACAACGTATCACTCAAGATAAATGCTGTTCTACGTGGAACTAATCTTGATGCCAAGAAGATGAAGGTCAAAGTTGTTGACGAAACGGAACAGAGTGGCCAGCTAAGCCAGTATACGAGTGCGGAGCAACCTACAGATGGCAGTGGAGCAACATGTACCTTCCAAATGTACCTTCAAAGAACGAACAGCACATCGAGCTTCTCGTTCCTCGCGCACTTGGTATGGATCATACATTCACACTAACATTCGCACCAGATGGGGAGAACTTTGACGAGAACCTCAAGGCAACTGTAATCGTAAGAAATGATGGCATAATAGATACTTCTAATGCTGCATTTAACATGGATGACTACACTAAGCTGAGAACCATCACAGTTAATTACGTTGATAAGAACGGAAACAAGGTTGCTGAACCAAAGCATGTAAAGGCATACGGAATCCATGAGCTATACGCACTTGGACTAACTGCAAAGGAAATCGACGGCTATAAGCTAGTTAAAGCAGACCCAGATAAGGCCCTGTTAGACGCAATGCTTGCAACACCAGATTCACTGGAGGATGGAAGACTAAATGGTGCAACTGTATTCGTAAAGGCATTCCCTTACAATACAATTACATACACTTACGAGAAGACTGCTACTCCAGCGCCAATTGCTACAGGATATAACTTCACAGTTGGTAAGGACGCCGTATGGAGTGCTGGAGATCTAGGATTCAAGATTGAGAATACAGAAGTAGACAAGAATGCTGCTGGAGACAAAGTGTTCGACAGATTCCAGGGAATCGAAGTTGATGGACAGACTGTAAGATCCTTCAAACTACGAAGCAAAGGCTGGAAGTGTTGTCCTAACACTAAGAGAGAGCTACATCAGAAGCCTAGGTACTGGAAGACACTCAATCAAGGCTAAGTTCAGGGGTGGAGAATCCGCATCTACAAGCTTCTCTGTAACTAGAGCAGGTGCTGGATCGAGCGTAAGCTCAAGACCTGGAGCAGGTGCTGGTGCAGCATCAAGACCAGGAATGGCTAGAGTTGGAGCTGTGCACAGAAATGTCGTTAAGACTGGCGACAGTTCAAATGCATTTACATATGCTCTAGTTCTAGTTCTCGCAGCTACAGCTCTTGCAGGAGTTGTTTCCTACAGAAGAAAGAGAGCGTAGTATACTACGAAACTTACTGATCTATAATGCTATTTAGGTTAGCAAAAGACTAAAAATTTCTTAATAATGTGATCAAATATTTGCTTCGACCCTTAATGGGTCGAGGCATTTTTTTATTGCTAGTAGCAGGTCAAGATAATATACTGTTATCGTATACACAAAGATCAAAGGAGCTGAAATGAATCACTATCTAGATAAACACAAGAACGTGCTTGCGATTGCGCTTGTTATATCAGTCGCGGCGCAGATAAACATAGATGCACCCAAGGTAGCACCAGGATTCGTGTTTGCCATAGATGTAATCGTTCTTAATCTGTTCATTTTTTGCTTTTCAGATAAATATTCTGCTATGCAAATAGCTCTCATCTCTGCAGTATTTTCTCCGACGTTCCGTTTTATTACGTCGATGAGCGCAGATATGAGCTTCAAGGAAAATGCGTTAAATTGCTTCCCTGATGCCATTTTCTTTATCACGTATGGTCTGATAATGACAATATGTCTTATGACATATAGAGACAAGAAAGTTCCGCTAATGTACTTTTGTATTTCGATTTTTGTAGCGGATTTTGGAGGGAATGCTGCGGAAGTGTACGTGCTGTCTTTGATAAGAAATGGAAATTTCATATCAACAGATATGTTTAATACACTTATGATCATAGCGATGGCGAGAACAGGAATAGCGCTCGCAATAATTATCAGCATGGAATACTACACAAAGGTGCAGACAGAACGTTCGCATAATCGCAAGATTCAATTCATGGTGGATCAAAGTGTAACTATATCTGATGAGATGAGATTTATACTCAACAATAAGGAGGATGTAGAGCGCGTCCTCAAAGAGGCATATGCTCTACATACTGACATGAAGGAGGCAGGGATTTCTGATGAGTTCACGAGACGCGCTCTCGAAATAGCTAGAGGGACACATGAGATTAAAGGCTGCTATCAGGAGATTCTAGATACGCTAGACAACCTAAATAGAAATTCTCAAGGTGAGCCAGATCTTCTGATGTCTGAAATCTTGAAGTTCATGAAGAGCAATGTCTTGAAGACTGCATTAACCAAGCATATGAACGTGAAGTTTGAGATAGATCAGCGCATAGATTTCAAAGTCAAGGAGAGCTACAAGACGATTTCGGTTCTAAGGAACCTCACGGTTAATGCGCTAGAAGCATTTGAAGGCTCTGATGGAGAGATTAGAGTAATGGCTACCTGGTGCAGACACAGCAGCCTAGGACCGTGTCATCGTATTGAAGTCGAAGATAATGGCCCTGGAATCGACGAGGCGGATATCGAAACAATATTTCTTCCAGGGTATTCTACCAAGATGAACATGGACACAGGGATTGTGCAGCGAGGACTTGGACTCTCGCTTGTACGAGACTATGTAGAGAATGACTTCGGTGGCAGAATCAAAGTTAAGAATCGAAAAGAAGGTGGTACTAGATTCGTAATCGAGATACCACCGGGAAATTTTGAGGAGGAAACCAGATGGATTTTTACATCCTAGATGACGATATAGCGGTTGTAAAAACGCTGAAACACATAATTACGGAGAGGAAAATCGGAACAGTTATCGGATATAACACCGATGTTGAGTGTGCGATTGAGGATATAAAAGAAGAAAATCCATCGATAATAATGGTGGATTTCATGATGAAAGAGATGGACGGAATCACCTTTATTAAGGAAGTTAAGAAGTTTAATCGCGAGGCGGCATTTATCATGATCTCTAAATTATCCGATAAGTCTCTAGTAAATCAGGCTTATGATGCAGGAGTCGAATTTTTCGTCAGCAAGCCGATTAACGTGTTAGAGATAGAGCGCGTGTGCCAGAACATAATTGAGAGAATAAAGCTCAAGAAAGTCGTGGATAACATTCAAAATGCATTTATGGAGGTGAGCAATTCCAGTGACTCGATACAAGGCAAAAGGGAATTGGCGGCTGAAAGGAAGCAAAACTGGCTAGATGTTCTGCTCGGATCGCTTGGCATACTTGGGGAAAAAGGAACTAACGATATACGCAAGATTTACGCGTGCATGGAGAAGAGCAATAGTGCATATTCTAAGCATATTTTAGGTGACGTTGCTCGATCACTTGGGGATAGCGAAAAAAATGTTGAACAACGAGTAAGAAGGGCTCTTAAAAAGCGTTAAGTAATGTTGCGGCAGCAAAGATTGATATGGTTCAGGACGATATTCAGATATATGCAAAATATGTATTTGACCATCTTTCCATCAAAATGGAGGTCAACTTTCAAGAAGGACTTTCGCCAGCAGGAGGACGAGTTAGTATCTCGAAGTTCATGGATGGGCTTAATGTATATCGGGACTTTATTGAGGAATAAAATTTGCGAATAAAAGAAAAATAATTAAAAAACATGTATTATAATAAACTCGCGGAATCTTTATGAGGTTCTGTGAGTTTTTTTGAAGTCATACTGACAAGATAATAACGAAATTATTTCTAGTAAAGTAAAGACATGAAAGGAGTTGTCTTATGCAGAAGTCAGGTAGCATTAAAGGTAAACTTTTACTACTATTTATCGCGGTTGCATGGGGAAGCTCGATGGTAGTCATTAAAGGCTCTACGGACTTTATCCCACCAGGTATGCTTCTTGCACTACGTTTTACGATTGCAAGTGTCATCCTAGCTCTTATTTATCGCAAGCAGCTTAAGCTCATAGATAAGGATTATATCAAGGCAGGTATTTCATCGGTGTATGCTTATTCTGCGCATACTTTACGCAGACTATCGGAGTTATGCTTGAGATGCCTGGAAAGAGCCACTTCCTCTCATCCGCATACTGCGTATTTGTACCGTTTATCGGATGGATAGTTCTCAGAGAGAAACCAAAGATGTACCACATCGTTGCTGCGACAATGTGTGCAGTCGGCATCATATTCGTATCAGTTGCAGGAACATTTAGCATCAGCTTTGGCGATAGTATCTCAATTCTAAGCTCACTGTTCTGGGCTGCTCAGATTATCGCTATTGCTAAGTGGGGCAAGGATAAGGACCCAGGAATCATCACAATGCTACAGTTCATAGTATCTGCAGTCTTGGCATGGGGATTCACCTTAACCCAGGAACATCTCGGGAAAGTGCAGATTAACGGAGAAGTAATCTTTGGAGTTCTTTACCTAGGTATAGTTTGTTCAGGACTTTGCTTCCTCTTCCAGACTATTTCACAGAAGACAGAGTCGCCTACAAGCGTATCCATCATTCTCAGCTTTGAGAACATCTTCGGCATCGTGTTCGGAATGGTATTCTTCAACGAGACGATGACTGTGAATAAGGCTATAGGATTCGTACTCATGTTTGCCGCTATTCTAATCGCTGAACTACAGCCAAACTTCCTAAGAGCAAGGCGGATAAGGCAAAAGAAGCGCAAGAGGAACAGACTGCGTAGACTCGTAAAAGTAACGTGATAATGCATATCATTGCGCAATATCGAACATTATCGAGTAAAATCGTAGAACTGTACATATTAAAATAATCGTTATTATCAAAAATCAGATGTACAAGGAGACTGATTATGGCATTCGAACTAAGAAAATATACGCATCCAGATTTCGCTGAGCAGAAATTTATTGATTCACCAGATTGCAGACTTGAGGAAGCACCTAAGGATGGTGTAGTTCCATTTGACTTCCACGCACTAAGTATTTTCCCTGAGTACTTCAAGATCAACGGAGAATGGTTGCTCTGTGAAGAGAGCAGAATGGACACAGTTCCAGTATACGATGGCGGAAAGGTACTTGCTCTAGAGGCAAGAAGAGTTAAGAAAGGACAGCTTGTAGTTTGCGGACGTACAGAATGCTGCGAGGAAGGAATCTACATGCACGCCGGTGGATTCAATGAAAACACAGGCGTAAAGGCAGATACATTTGCATTTAGAACAGGACGTTCGAGAGAGACTGCATTTTCCAAGGATTTTGATGAAATCGTTGAGCTACTAAAGCACGAGAAGGATAACGGGAAGATTGTTTGGGTTATGGGACCTGCTTTCTCGTTCGATATCAAGGCTAGAAGAGCTCTTTCGGCACTCATCGAAAACGGATATGCTCATGCAGTTCTAGCAGGAAATGCGCTAGCTTCTCATGACCTTGAAGGTGCGTATATGCAGACAGCTTTAGGACAGAATATCTACACGCAGGAGAACGTGCCAAATGGTCACTATAACCACCTAGACCTGATAAACAGAGTAAGAGCTGCAGGATCTATGAAGGCTTTTGTTGAGCAGGAGAACCTAGACAATGGCGTAATGACAGCAGCTATCAAGAACGATGTTCCTATTGTGCTCGGCGGTTCAATCCGTGATGATGGCCCTCTTCCAGAGGTATACGGGGATTGCTACGATGCACAGGATGCTATGAGAGCTCACGTTAGTAAAGCTACTACTGTAATTACAATGGCTACAATGCTTCATTCAATCGCTGTTGGTAACATGACACCAAGCTTCCGTGTGCTAGAGGATGGCACAATTCGTCAGACATATTTCTACGTTTGCGATGCATCTGAATTTGTAGTAAACAAACTAGCTGATAGAGGATCCCTCTCTTCGAAGGGCATCATAACAAATGCACAGGACTTCATCTGCAATATTGCCGACGGTCTTGGACTAAAGTACTAATAGCTTTTGCATAAAAGCATAATTAGTAGCAGCATAAAAGTGCATAACAACGTATAACAAAGAAGATAATTCCATACAGACTCGCCTAATTATGGTAACTTAGCTTGCCCCAGAAAAAAGCGCATTGAACTATGTTATAATTATTATTGTCATTAGAGTGCATGAAGCACTTGATAAAATTAGAAAGGCGATAATATGAATATATTAGTAATCGATGCGCAAGGTGGCGGCATAGGACGTCAGCTGGTAGCTAAGCTGCTAGAGAGGATTCCAGAAGCAGATATAGTAGCTGCAGGGACCAATAGCATGGCAACGAATGCCATGATTAAAGCAGGAGCTAAGAAGGCGGCGACAGGTGAGAACGCTATCAGATACTGCGCATCACAGGCAGAGATTATCACAGGACCAATTGGTATTCTTGTTGCTAATGCGATGCTTGGAGAGATATCTCCAGCTATAGCGGAAAGCGTAGGTTCTAGTACCGCCCCGAAGGTGCTAATACCGACTGCGCATTGCAACACCATAATTGCAGGCACTAAAGCGCTACCAGTAAAAGACAGCATCGAAGATGCGGTCGATAGGATTGTAAGAATCCATGGTGGCGAAGACAATTAAATAGCCTTTATAAAACATTAACCAAGCCAAGAAGGCCGGATAGATTGCTGAAGCAATCATACCCGGTCTTTTTATACGCAAATTTACAGGAGTAACTATATTCACATGGATTATGAGAGAAAGAGCACATTTAAATACGCCCTCTGCAGAATCGCTGAGATGATTCTCATATTGCTCATTCTCTCAATGATTGTGTTTGCTCTATCTCGCCTCTGTCCCGGCGATCCGCTCCGTTCGTGGTACGGAGATGGTGTGGACAGAATGAGTGCCGAGCAGAAGGCTTCTGCCCGTGAGAGCCTTGGAATCGAAAAACCACTGCCTGTTCAGTACGGCATATGGCTTAAAGATCTAGCTCATGGGGAGCTAGGATTATCGTACAAGTACAAGAGACCTGTTGCTGAGGTAATTCGTGGCGTGCTCGCAAATACAATAGTATTTGGATTAACAGCTTACATCATGACCTTCGCGCTGGCTTTTCGTCTCGGAAGATTGTCGGCGAAGCGAGAAGGTACGAAGCTCGATAGATTCATTTGCAAGGCGGGGGTGATATCGGGAAATATACCAGTATTCTTTTTATCGCTGATATGCATATTGATATTTGCGGTAAATCTCCGAATCTTGCCAACTGGAGGGGCTTACTCGTACGGGGCTGAAGGAAATATCCTGGACAGAGCCTGGCACCTCGTACTGCCAGTATTTGTAATCGTTATAGGGCATCTGTGGTATTACTCGTATATGGTGCGAAATCTGCTACTCGAGGAAATGCGCAGGAATACGTGCTGCTTCTCAAGGCAGAGGGGAATGCCTCGCACTAAGATAATCAATAATTACTGCATGAAGAATATCCTGCCACCGATGATAACCATCATGGCAATCGCAGTTCCACATCTCCTTGGTGGGACATATGTCGTAGAGATGGTATTTGGCTATCCAGGTCTAGGACGGCTCAGCTTCGAAAGCGCCCTATATAAGGATTACAACATGCTGATGGCGACAACACTTCTCACAGGAAGCGTGGTTGTGATCTCAAATTATCTTGCACAGATAATAGGTGAGAAAATCGACCCGCGGATGCGCCATGAGGAGGGTTCGTATGAATAGGAAGCGAAGACCAAAGATTGCCATAGCTATACTTACAATCAGTGCAGTCCTGAGCGTATTTGCCGGATTCATAGCTCCATATAAACCGAATTTTATGAATGAATATGCCATCGGAACAGCCCCATCGATGAGCCATATATTTGGAACAGATAATTTGGGAAGGGATTTGTTCTCTATGATCCTATATGGCGGAAGGGCAAGCCTTACGATTGGAATCGCAAGCGCTGTAATAGGAACGCTTATCGCAGCAGTGTACGGAACACTGAGCGGTATGGCAAATAAACACGTGGATAGACTGATGATGAAAGCTACGGATTTGTTCATGAGCATTCCAGCATTATTGCTTGTAATCGTTCTGGAGGCTATCTGGGGAGAAGCTAGCTACACATCATTATCACTGGTAATCGGGATAACGAGCTGGATGCAGATGTCGAAAGTCATCAGGAGCGAGGTGATACGGCTTAGGAAAAGTGAATTTGTAATAGCCGCAGAGATGTACGGGGGAAGCTTCTGGTACATTTTACGTAGGCATTTGTTCCCGAACTACTTTTCATCGATTATGTTCATGGCAGTAAGCAACGTGGGCTCTGCGATAATAGTAGAATCGACACTTAGCTTTATGGGACTTGGACTACCGATATCAGAGATATCATGGGGGAGCCTTATGTCTCTCTCACAAGACGCACTGCTATCCGACCAATGGTGGATGATCATAATTCCGGGACTTATCTTGATAAGTGTTCTGGTATCCATAACGGAGATTGGGGAATACATCAGAGGGCGCAATACCTCCAAGGGTAGCAACATTTAAATGTAAACGCACAAGTACATGTGTGGGGTTAGGACTATAGATTAAGAAATTAATTTATTTGAAAGGACACACATTTATGAAAACTCACTTTAAAAAAATTGCGGCTCTTGCCGTCACTCTAATCATGATTATTTCACTTTCCGCATGTGGCTCGAAGAGCGAAAATGATGCGGACACGCTGGTGTACGGAAGTCATGACTATACAGCTATAAATCCTGCTCTCTATGAGCATGGAGAAATTAACTCCTTGATATTCGCGGGGCTTACGGCACATGACAAGGATAACAAGCTCGTACCTGCACTCGCGGAGAAGTGGGAGTACGATGCAGCTACTCATACTTGGACATTTCACCTAAAGGATGGACTGAAGTTCCATGACGGAAAGGATCTTACTTCGGAGGATGTTAAGTTTACTCTAGAGGCAATCCTCGATAAGAAAAATAATTCCGAAATCATCTCTAACTATCAGGACATTACAAATATCACTTGCCCAGACAAGAAGACAGTTGTTATTAAGCTGAGCAAAGAAAATGTAGCATTCGCGGACTACATGACTATCGGAATACTGCCTAAGCACCTTCTTAAGGGCAAGAAACTGGCGACTGCTGAGTTCAACCAGAAGCCAGTAGGAGCAGGTCCATACAAGCTAACTAGCTGGGATGAGGGACAGAGTATAACCCTCGAGAAGTTTGATGGTTACTACGCTGGAAAACCTCACATCAAGAAGATCATTTTCAAGATTGTAGAGGATAGTGACGCAAGGCTGCTGCAGCTAAAGTCTGGAGATCTAGATATGGCGCAGATTGAGCCTAAGCAGGCGAAGAGCCTCAAGAAGGACAGCAAGGATTTCGATATCTATCGCATGAACACAGCGGATTATCGTGCAATTGCGTATAATTATGCTGGAAGCAAACTGTTTAAGACCTACCCAGAGCTAGCAAATATATTGAGCTATGGAATAGATAGAGAAGCTATCATTAAAAGCACACTGCTCGGAGAGGGTCAGGTGGCTTATTCACCAATTCAGAAAAATAAATTTAACAGCAGTAACATCGAAAAGTTCGAATATAATCCAGAGAAGATGGAGCAACTATTGCAGCAGGACGGTTGGACTAAAAATAAGAAAGGTATCTATGAGAAGAATGGTACTGAACTTAAGTTTACAATTACTGCGATGGCAAATGACAAGGTTCGCGTAGATATGGCAAAGATGTGCAGTGAACAGCTCAAAGCACACGGGATATCAGTAAAGGCTGAGGCTAGAAAAGAGCTCGATTGGGAGAAGCAGGATGCCACAATAATTGGATGGGGTAGCCCATTTGATGCAGATGATCATACGTACAAGATATTCACATCTGAAGCTGGGGATAATTATACAGGATATGCAAATCCAGCGGTAGATGAAGCGCTGGCAAGGCTAGGGCGACGACTAAAGAGCCTGAGAGACAGAGATATTACTCAGAGTTCCTCAGAGCCATGACTAAGCAGATGCCTTACACGTTCATCGCATACATAGATGCTGACTATGCGGTTAAAAAGGATATCAAGGGAATAACAAAGGACACAATGCTAGGACATCACGGAGTTGGAATCTTCTGGAACGTAGCAGATTGGAAATTGGAGAAATAAAAATATATGACAGAATATAGAAGCAACACAGAACTTCTTAATATCGAGGATTTCAGTATGTGCTTCGACGGGAAGCAGGGGGGTAGTTCATGCTGTTCAAGGCGTTTCTCTTACAGTGAGATCAGGAGAAATCGCCGCAATCGTTGGCGAGTCAGGCTCAGGCAAGACGGCGCTCTGCTTCTCAATTCTAATGCTACACAGACATCACGCGAGACATCTATCGGGAAGCATATGCCTATCTGGGAAAGATGTCACTAAGATGGAAGAAAAGGAGCTTGAACAAATTAGGGGCAAGGCGGCTTCGATAGTGTTTCAAGATCCACTCAATTCTCTAGATCCTGTAAGAACTGTTGGGGAGCAGATTACTACCCCTATGAAGCTACACGAAGATGGTGAGCATGTGGAAGCAGAACGAGAATACGCCAAGAGGGCAGTAGGTTTACTTAGAGAAATGGGCATGAAAGATGCTGAGAAATACTTATCCTGTTACCCGCATCAGCTGTCTGGCGGGCAGAGGCAGAGAGTTGCGATTGCGATTGCTCTTGCATGTGACCCTGAGCTAATCATCGCTGACGAGCCTACTACAGCGCTTGATCCTAGAAATCAAAAGCAGATAATATCAGTGCTGAAGAGGCTTGCTGCAGAGAGGAATAAAGGTATACTTTTCATCACTCATGACCTCAGATTAGCGCGCGAGTTAGCGACTAAAATTGCAGTTATGAAGGATGGAAGGTTTGTCGAGGTTGCTGAAACTGAAGAGATCTTTGAAAATCCACAGCATGAGTATACTAAAGCTTTAGTTAGGTATTCTCAATATGGCAAAATGGGAAGTCATTATCATGGAAACTTTGGTCAGACGATTGGTAATCGAGAGGAAATAACTACTTCGAGAGAAATAACGGATCAGGTGGAATCCTCTGAAAAAATAATGATTGCCAAAGATATAGACATGATCTACAGAACCGAGAAGCAAGGATGTAAGAAGGTTTTATCAGGATACTCCTTATATGTAGTGAAAGGTGAGATCCTTGGACTTGTGGGACAATCAGGTTGTGGGAAGTCTACCTTGGCGAGGATCATCATGGGGCTCACCATACCTAATGGAGGAAGCGTAAAATGGGGAAGATGCGGAAGTAGGGATAGGCGTGAGGTTCGCACGCAGATGATTTTTCAAGACTCTGCATCGGCATTCAATCCGCGCATGACTATCGAGGAGATAATCTCAGAACCGCTCGTAATTGCCAGAGTAGGAAACAGAGAAGAGAGACGAAGTAAAGTCATAGAAGTTATGAAACAGGTCCATCTTGAGGAACAGCTCATGGATAGATATCCCTACGATGTGTCGGGAGGACAGCGCCAGAGGGCGGCAATTGCAAGAGCACTTATAACAGAACCTGAATTCATAATCGCAGACGAACCACTGTCATCTCTCGATGTGCCGACACAGGCCGAGATAGTTCATCTGCTAAGAGAATTACACGAAAAAAGACAGCTGACGATGATTCTTATATCACATGATATCCCTATGGTTGAACATGTGTGCGATAGAATCGTAAGCATGGACGAATAGAGGGGCATAAGAGTTAAACATCAGAAAAGGGGTAAAACTATGGGAGTATCCGTAGCTGAGAGACAGAAAGAAGAACGTCTAAAGGAATATATAAAAAATCTGGGCAGCCTAGCAGTCGCTTTCTCGGGGGGAGTTGATTCTACATATCTCGCCAAGATTGCGCATGACGTGCTAGGAGATAAGATGATTGCGGTTACGGCGGAATCAGGGTCCTTTCCTAAGAGGGAAACTGGTGAAGCTGCTCATTTCTGCAAGGAGCAGGGCATCAGGCAGATTGTGGTGCAGACCAATGAGCTTGAGATTGAAGGGTTCAAAGAGAATCCACCAGATAGATGCTACATATGCAAGACAGGCATATTTACGCAGCTAAAGGAGCAGGCGGCTGAACTCGGAATAGAGTACGTAGCTGATGGTTCAAACGTAGATGATCTAGGTGATTACAGGCCTGGGCTACAGGCACTCAAGGAGCTAGATGTAAAGAGTCCGCTTAGAGAAGCTGGCATGACCAAGCAAGATATCAGAAACCTATCGCATGAGCATGGTCTTTGGACGTGGAACAAGCCATCTGCAGCATGTCTGGCATCTAGGTTTGCATACGGCGAGACAATTACACTCGAGAAGCTAGGCATGGTTGAGAGAGCAGAACGGATTCTGGAAGATTATGGATTCATTCAAATGCGTGTTCGCATGCACGGGGAAAACCTCGCGCGCATAGAGGTTACACCAGATGAGCTGGCGAGGCTCCTTTCTCTCAGAGAGGAAATTGTAGCAAAGTTCAAGGAAATAGGATTCACATATGTAACCATGGATCTACTCGGGTATAGAGTGGGCAGTATGAATGAGGTGCTATAAAGCACTTGAGCAATAAACTTATGATAGCGGTGTGGACAAATAGTATGAGAAATCCGCCAATCATAAAATCCCTCTAAAATCCTCGACATAAAACTAAATATACATGGTAGGTATAGATAGATGAAAATAGTAGACATATTAGATAAATATAAGGACGGCGAGCTAGGTATGGCTGAAGCTGAAACGCTGATAAAAAGTAGCAGTTATGATGAGATGGGGTTTGCAAAGCTTGATATTCAGCGCGAGCAGAGATCCGGCTTTCCGGAGGTAATCTTCTGCGCTGGTAAGCCAGATGATTACCTCGTTTCGATATATCAGAAGATGGTCGCAAATGACGGCTGTGCCTTCGGGACTCGGGCGAGTCAGGAGCAGGCAGCGCTCGTTAAGACAGCTGTTCCTGAAGCGGTGTATGATCCTGTCTCGCGGATTTTGAAGGTGGAGCCTGCTGGCGGCTACAAGAGGACTGGCGCTGGCGGCATTGTTGCCGTCTGCAGCGCAGGCACTGCCGACATACCGGTTGCAGAGGAGGCTGCGCAGACTGCAGAATATTTTTGGCGCTGAGGTGATTCGCGTATACGATATAGGCGTGAGTGGTATCCATAGACTTCTGTCAAAAGTTGATATCATACGCAGCGCCGATGCCGTTGTTGCAGTTGCGGGCATGGAAGGTGCGCTACCGACAGTGCTCGGTGGACTCGTAAGAAACCCAGTAATCGCAGTGCCTACATCTGTTGGTTATGGTGCGAATTTTCACGGGCTTTCTGCCTTAATCACGATGATTAAACTCATGTGCGAACGGTATCTCTGTGGTAAACATAGATAACGGGTATGGAGCAGGGTATATCGCTACGCAGATAGGCAGATTGGCGGCTACTAGAAGATAATAAGTGCATATAGCTGTTGTTTAGCGGAAAGCAAGGGAACTATCTTTGATTAAATCAAAGCTGACCTTAAAATAATTGCATATAGATGCAGACGAAGTTACAAATGCTGCTACAATATATGGTGCTTCGTGTGCCTTAATAGCACAGCGAGGCGAACTGGTTTTTGAAGAGGTACAAGGAAATAGCTTCTAAACCTTGAAATTCTACGATAAATCAGTATAATTAAACGGTATGGCTTGAATACGCAAGCCAAATCCTGCACCGAAAGGTGCCGTAGGCCATAGGAGGTGAAAACATGAGAGATTACGAAGTAATGTTCATTCTTGACCCAACTCTAGATGAGGAAGTGAAGAACTCCACAATCGAGAACGTTAAGAACATCATCAATGAAGATGGTGAGGCTGGCGAAGCTGATGTATGGGGCAACAAGAAGCTTGCTTATCAGATCAACAAGAAGAAAGAAGGATTCTACGTAGTTGTTCCTTTCAAGGCTAGCACTGAGCTACCTAAGGAGCTTGACAGAAGACTCAAGATTTCTGATGCGGTTATGAGACACATCATTGTTTGCCAGGACGAGAACTAAGTCGGGAGGTAAGCGATGAACAGTGTAATACTGATTGGAAGATTGACCAGAGACCCAGAGCTTACTTACACACCTAACAACCAGACAGCTGTTACGCACTTCAGCATTGCAGTTGATAGACCTGGAACGCAGGGTCGTGACAGACAGGCTGATTTTATCAGAATCACTGTTTTCGGTAAGCAGGCTGAGAACTGTGACAGATATCTGAGCAAGGGTCGTCAGGTAGCAATCAACGGTAGAATTCAGACGGGAAGCTACAAGAACAGAGAAGGACAGACTGTATACACTACAGACGTAATCGCTAACAACGTCGAGTTCCTCGGCGGTGGTAACGGCGGAAACGATTCTGGATATAGTCGCAGATCCGAGAGTGAGCCTAGTGCATTTAACGATAACTTTAGCTCGCCGATGGAGCCTTCGATGCCTGATTCATTTGAGGCAACTGAAGAGGATATCCCGTTCTAAACATCTTGAGAAAGGAGCACAAGTCTAATGGAGAACAATAAGAGACGCGGTGGCATGAGAAGAAGAAAAGTATGCCAGTTCTGCGCAGATAAGGAAAAGAAGATCGATTACAAAGATGTAGAGACTCTAAAGAAGTACACTACAGAGAGAGGAAAGATTCTTCCTAGAAGAGTTACTGGTACATGCGCTATGCACCAGAGAGCAGTTACATCTGCTATTAAGAGAGCTCGTGTGGTAGCTCTAATGCCTTTCGATTCTGAAATCGAATAATAATGAACGAAAACCCCGCTCGTATGAGCGGGGTTTTATATAGAAGATATTTTGCCTTAATGATGATAGACTAAATCGAATAAGGAATCTGTTAGTAGGTTGATATAAGCCCATATATAACATAGCTTATATTTAAGCAAGGAGGATTATCATGTGTGAATTAGAACTAGAGGATAAATTACAATTATTAAAAGATGGATTAGCTGAATTAGCAACAGAAATTGGTGATACTCAAATAAACCCAAAATCCCTTAACTTATTATGTTTAGATTTTTGATGTCCCAGTTAATATAAGAGATTCATGGATATTAGAATTTCGAAAATTATCCGATATAGAGTATGAGAAGTACTCGAGCAAAGAGATAATCTCTACATTTCGTAATAAAAATGCAGGAAAGGTTTGACCCTGCAAAAATATTTTAGTGATTTAATAGTCTTTTTCATTTATAAGAGTCATATCAAAGAATTTAGTTGAAAGAACTCTATCCTTTATCTTGCTTTATTGGAGATAGAGTTTTTCTTTAACAGCAGATTTAAATTAAAATAAAATCCTCCGTACTGATATCCAGTAAAGAGGATTTTATAAACATATGTAATTTTGTATTACCACTATCCATAGTTAGTGTGTACTGAATCAAGGGATTCCTGGTAAGTCCTATTAGGGCTCTAGAATACCACTACGAGCAGCATCTTGAAACGCTCCTGACCATATACCGCATGAGGGTGGCCAGCTGGCATTACAATCGATTCTCCTTCATGAAGCTCGTGAGGAATTCCGTCAATAGTGAGGCGACCTACTCCGTCAAGGCAAGTTACAAATGCATCTCCGCCGGATTCGTGTGTGCTGATTTCTTCGTCTTTATCAAAAGCGAATAGCGTTACACTAACAGCATCGTTCTGTGCGAGCGTCTTGCTTACAACCTGACCATCCTGATAATTAACTTCGTTCTTAAGTGTTAAAACTTCAGACTTGGATATGTTTTTCATAGGCTCTTTCATTTCGTTACCTCCTATATGTAAATTTCTGTTATGCAATGGTGCGAATTACTCCGCCTAAGTTGATTATATCCATCTAACCTGCAAATATTCGTAACATTTGTTACACGGCATATAAAAATTTTACTTGCTCATTGTGTATTTATTCGTACAATTTTATAATGTATATATGTAAAAAGCTAGTGAATAAAGGCTTTTTATAATTACTAAAAGCTTTGAATTATAAAAATTAAGTGAGGAATACGGAGGGAATATGGCAAATAAGTTGATAGATGAAAAAATAAATGATTACGTTGTTGCGCTTAGCTCGGGAGCACCAACTCCAGGTGGTGGAGCGGTTGCAGCACTAACAGCAGCACAGGGAGCAGCGCTAATTATGATGGTTGCGAACCTAACTGTTGGCAAGAAGAAGTACGCTGAATTTGAGGAACTCAATGTAGCAGCGATAGATGAAGCTAAGGGATATTTAGATCAGCTGATGGCTGGAGTAGATGAAGATAAGAAAGCATTTGGACAGGTTGCTAGTGCATATGGAATGCCAAAGGAAACTGATGAGGAGAAGGCAGCGCGCAGTGAGGCAATTGCCATCGCCTCGGTCGGCGCAGCCGAAGCCCCGCTCAAAGTCATGAGAGCGGGCACCTGCGCGCTCAGACTCGCAGATAGTCTGATTGACAGATCCAACAAGCAGCTGGTAAGCGATCTGTACGTAGCTGCTCTCAATCTAAATGCAGGCGTTCAGGCAGCAGAATTCAATGTGTCGGCGAATGTGCCATATATTCCTGATCGCGAGCTCGCAGATAGCTGGAAAAAGGAATCAGAAAAGCTGTCAGAAGAGGCAAATGCTGTATCTACAAAAATACTTTGCAGCAAAAAATAATATTTTGTGCAGAAAATATGCGTAAAAGGCTTAAAATCATTGGTTTTTAGAAAATAAGCTCTAAATGAAACATAAATTATAGTAAACATTTCACATAACCTTCACACAAGGTATTTTAATAGATGCTATACTTCTAATTGTTCAATGAGGTTTGTTATTCTAATACAAACTTTCCTTCTTTTATTGAATACACACACACTACAGGAAAGGGATGCGCAAGCGTCCTTTTTTCTGTTTTTTGTCTATTTTATTTATCATAGTACATAAAGGGCTGTCATTGATCGGATGATTGCAGTCAAGCAAGGAACATTGCCATTAGTTGCGTTAATTTCATTATCGACAAAATGTAAGTAAGCACATAGTATTGTAACCCACACTATATAAAGAGCTGGCAGCTCTAGCTGCCAGCTCTTTACGGTTATAAATATGTTTTATATGCTATCCGAGTACCAGATTGCTTCATCTGCAAAACCATAATATTTTTCGTCTACCACCCATCTTTTGTTTATCTGCCTAACGATAAATTTGTGCTTCATTTCAGTAGCCCCGCTAAAGTGGATGATAATAATCGCCATATCTGGTTGCTGCATAGTAAATTCCAATAAAAAATCATCGCTATGAACATAAAAATATTCGCTCGGATTACTGTAATGAGTTGCATATCCTTTTGACATTAGATTTTCACTCACTTTTCCTTTTGCAATCTCCTCATAGCGGCTTTCATATTCTGCCATAAGCCCGCTCCATTTCGGATGATTTTGGTTGGCAGGAATATTCAATATTAATTTTTCAGCATTTAGCTCACTATTTCTCTTAAAAACTTCTTCTTCAAGTGATTTGAGTTCCTGCAATAGTTCAAGTAATGGCAGCACTATTTCATCCGCCATTATTTTATATTTATCAGGGGTGTTTTTTATTTTGATATTCATTTTTATCTACAACTCATCTCCATCTACAGCTTAAATGCCAGCTGCCATACCACCTAACAACTGTTATTTATCCATTAATCGCATCTTCAATTATAAGTCTAATGGTCCTAAATAGATAAGGTTTGTAGTCACTATAAGTTACAGGCTCGCCCATGAGAATAACATTGTGGCATGTTGAATTAATTAGCTCAACAATCGTAAATATCATGAGCTCTGGATTATCAATCGGAATCTGCTCTTTTTTGATAATATCCATAAAAAAAGTCTTGAAGTCGAGTACTTCATCATCCTCGTGTTTAATGCTCTTTGATCCGCTTAGTAGCCCCCAGCTCAGGTGCTTGGATATAAACTGTAGCAGCGCTATATCCTTTGAGAGCTTGGTTATCAAGCAATCAGTAGCATATAAGACTTTGTCAGCGAGATTCATTACATCTCCTGTTTCCTCTATGTGCCTTTCTAATGATTCAACTGCGCTTAGGAGCAGTTCAGATGACTTTCTAGCGATTAACACATCTCTAACATCTTCTTTGCTATCAAAATACAGATAGAACGTGCCTTTTCCGACGCCTGCCTTTAGTGCGATACCTAGTATAGTCGTCCTTGCAAATCCAAGTGTCGTAAATAGTTCATATGCCGCGTCAAGAATATCGGTGCGTTTTTTCTCTTTATTAAGCACTCTTTTAGTCATAGATGCTCCTCCAAAATTTTATTCACTAAATTATATATAACATGCAGTGTAGATTTTTACAATGATACAGCAATAAATGACTTGTAGTCAATATATAAATTATTCAGTAATTCAACTCATATAATACTAATAGAGCTTGATAAATAACTGTTTTATTGAGTCTAAAAACTTCAACTAAATTTTTAATTAAATTAAAAGTTGACTATTGGTCAGAAAAGATGATATATTGATTTCCGTCAAATACGCAAGGAGGGAAAACCGATGAATCTAGGGGCTAAAGTCGTAAAGCACAGACACATAATTTTCATTGTATCTTTGCTACTGCTCATACCATCACTTATAGGATATAAGGTGACGAGGATAAACTACGACATGCTTACATACCTTCCATCTACTATGGATACGATGAAAGGTCAGAATGTTTTTAATGAAGGAATTTGGCAAAGGCGGATTCTCGATAGTCGTGCTTGAAAACATGAAGAGTGATGATGTCACTCAGTTAAAAGCAGACTACAGCAGAATCGATGGAGTCGAAGAGGTTTTAAATCTCGAAGATGTGCTAGATCCAACAGTTCCAAAGTCTATGCTACCAGACCAGGTGGCGCAGAATTTATCAAATAAAGATGCGAGCATGATGGTCGTATTCTTCAGCAACTCGACGTCCGACGATAAGACGCTCAAGGCTGTTGAACAGATGAGGAAAGTCAGTGATAAGCACGCATATATATCTGGCTTATCACCTCTGGTAGAAGATCTAAAGAATATTTGCGAACAGGAAGAGGTCAAGTATGTTACAGTAGCTGTTTTGCTATCGCTACTCGCAATGATGCTGCTCCTCGATTCATATATAGCACCGGTATTATTCATGGTGAGCATTGGCATGGCTATTTTATATAACATGGGCTCTAATATATTCCTCGGTGAGATTTCTTATATAACCAAGGCAATAGCTGCAGTTCTGCAGCTTGGTGTAACCATGGACTACTCCATATTCCTGTGGCATAGCTATATGGAGAAACTCGATTCAGGTCTCAAGGAAGATGACGCTATGGCGGAGGCCATCGATGCTACACTCGTTTCTGTAACTGGCAGTTCAGCTACGACGATTGCAGGGTTCCTAGCACTTTGTTTCATGACGTACACGATGGGACGAGATCTCGGAATTGTTATGGCAAAAGGTGTTGTATTTGGGGTAATAGCAAGTGTAACTATCCTGCCTGTACTTTTACTAAGGTTCAATAAGCTTGTACAGAAGACAAGGCACAGATCATTAATCCCAGATATGACGAAGGTGGCACACGGACTAACCGGCAGATATGGAATCTATATCGCGATATTCTGCGTGCTGATTGGACCAGCAATCTATGGATATAATCACCAGAATATCGTGTATGACTTCACAAAGATGCTATCTAGTGGACAAACAGTTTGCCTGCGGAGAAGATGCAGTTCTTGACGGCTAATAACAAGCTAAGTGAGGATTTTGGGATAAATACTTCTTATATCGTGATGGCTGACTCGAAGCTTTCTGCATTAAAAGGCAAGGAGATGAGCGACGAGATTAAGAAGGTTGATGGCGTTGAAAGCGTGTTAGGCATAGATTCGATTGTAGGGACTTCAATCCCTAGGAGCATGATTCCGTCTTCGATTAAAAGTGGCCTGATGTCAGATAAACATCAGATGATAGTAATAAATTCGAAGTATAAGGTTTCGACGAATGCTTGTAATAGACAAATAGATAAAGTAAAAGCGATTACTCATAAATACGATAAATCAGCGACTGTAATCGGAGAAGCCCCGGCAACTAAGGACTTAATAAAACTGACAGATAAGGATTTTAAAGTCGTAAATTGGATATCTATAGGGCTTGTGTTCCTTATAATCCTAGTCGTGTTAAAGTCAATATCGTTACCGTTCATACTCGTAATAGCGATAGAATTCGCGATATACGTCAATATGGGGATCTCGGGCTTCACAGGGCTTGAGCTTCCATTCATAGTTCCAGTCTGCATAAGTACTATTCAGCTTGGTTCGACGGTTGATTATGCGATATTGATGTCGACAAGGTATAAAACTGAAAGAATGCTGGGGCTTGATAAGCGCGATGCGGTCAGCACAGCTGCAGCAGCTTCGATACCATCGATTATAGTAAGTGCACTCGGATTCTTCACAGCGACAATCGGAGTGGCAATATACTCAAATATAGGCATCATTAGCACCCTCTGCACGATGATGGCACGCGGAGCGATTATAAGTATGTTAACAGTAATCCTCATACTGCCTTCGTTCCTGATGGCATTTGACAACTTGATTTGCCACACTACAGGCGGACTAAGAGATGTATATGAACATAGGCAGAACAAGGGTGCACACGCTAAGGGTAGCGCAATATAGGAGGCGTTGAGATGAAAAAGAATGAAAAAAATCATAAGAATGTTAAGAACGGAGCAGCCACACTTGCTCTTTGCTTGACAGTCGGAACTATGTATATGATAAATCCTGTTACTGTAGGAGCAGCTAACAAGAGACCTGTAGATGTGACTAAGTCAACCAGTACCGAGAAAGCCGTGGAGACATCATATCCTAGCTTTGGTAGGGGAAATATTTCCCAAAAGGATAAGAACGAGACAACCTATACTTCGATGGATGCAGACGGCAATGTGCTCGAATCCGTAGTTACTGAACAGCTTGCAAACAATGGCAAGTATGACACTATCAGCGATTACTCGACACTGAAGAATATCGAGAATACCTCAGGTCATGAGAAGTTTTCGAAGAATGGCAATAATATCGTGTGGAATGCTAAGGGTAAGTCGATTAAATATAAGGGCACTCCAACCACAGGATTACCTGTCAATGTCAAAATCACTTACTATCTGAATGGCAAGAAGATGTCAGCAAAGGATATCGCTGGTAAGGCAGGTAACGTGACCATCAGATTTGACTATACCGTAAACCAGTCAGATATCGTAGATGGAAAGCTGATTAAGCACCCATATACAGTTGCGAGCGGGCTAGTTCTTAATGATGATAACTTCAGTGATATAACGGTATCGAATGGTAAAGCGATAGATGACGGCAACAAGACAGTTGTTATGGGCATTGCTTTTCCAGAGATGAATGAGAACCTTGGAATAAGCCGTTCTAAATTGGATATTCCTAATAGTATCGTTATAAATGCACACACTGAGAAATTCGAAATAGATGGAACATATACAGCTGCGATGTCAGGAATTGCAAATGATTTTGACGGAAATCTAGGAAGCGTGAAGGGAAAGGCCGCAAAGCTCGAAAATTCGCTTAAGAAGCTAGGACAGGCATCTGACAAGCTAGAGCAGGGAAGCAAGGAGCTTAAGGCAGGTGCTGATGAATTAGCTAGTGGCACTAAGAGTCTTAAGTCTGGAAGTAGCGAAGTGCTCAGTGGAGCGACTTCACTAAACAGTGGCTTGCAGCAGCTAACTGCCAATAGCGCATCGCTTAGAAATGGTGCTGCGCAGGTTGAGAAACAAATTTTTGCAAATGCCACAACCCAGCTACAAGATCAGTTAGGTGACGATACAATAGTTCTGTCTCCTTCGACGTATACGAAGGTGCTTGCAGGAATCTCCGATGGAGCTATGGCAAAGGCAGAGGGGAAGATGAGAGCAGCTTTATCTGCAGCAGGTGTATCTGATACAAGCACACAGAACAACATCATTTCCCTAGCATATAACAAGATGATGGCGGATGGAAAATCCGAAGCTACTGCAGCAGAGGTTGTGCAATATATACAGCAGGCAGGGGTAACTGCTAAGGAAGCGCAGAAGGCAGCAGGATACATAAGTCAATATAAGAGCACTGCGGTAACAGCTCTAAAGGCTGCCGGGTACACAGATGAACAACTCGCTTCAGGAACAGGTCAGCAAGCAGTAATGCTAACATCTGTAGAGATGGGACTGACGGGAGGCAGTACAAATCTAGCGACGCTTCAGGCACAGCAGACAAGTGCAACTAAGCTACTAACATCAGCTAAAGAGTACGAGATTGCTAGCCAAGGTGTAAGTGACAATGTAAAAAAGCTATCAGCAATTGCTGTGGGCAAAGATGTTCCTGCAAAGCTGAAGTCACTCAAGGAGCAGCTGGATTCGCTAGAGATGTTTATCGCTGGTGTTAAGCAGTACACCGCAGGTGTAGATGCTGCAGCAGCAGGAAGTAGCAAGCTAGTATCAGGTCTTGAGCAACTGAATAACGGAATCACAAAGCTAGATGCGGGCTCAAATAAGCTCGATTCGGGAGCAACACAGCTAGCATCAGGAATGACTCAGCTTAATGAGCAAGGTATCCAGAAATTTATAAGTACTCTCAGTAAAGCAGATATAGGAAAAATAACCAGCAGACTAGAAGCGACAATAGCAGCTTCAAAGCGCGAAGTGTTTGTAGGTGGCAAGGAAGGCAGCATGACGGGTGAGAGCAGATTAATCTTCAAGAGTGGTGAAGTTAAGGCTTCAAAGGAGAACAAAAACCCTAGTAAGCACAAAAAATAAAAGAACTCCGACAATAGTTCTAACCAAAAGGAAAGCGGCTAAGGTGTTAAAAAAGACCTTAGCCGCTTTCCATATGCTGTAAACTCAAATTTATCTATTTCTGCTCTAGATACCTCTTCTCGCGGCTGAAGCCCCTACCGTGAACACTGCCAACCTTGCTCAGGATTATAAATGCGTCTGGATCCAGGTCATGAACGAGCTTTTCAACCTTGTATAGCTCTCTCGAGGATATAATAGTCATCACGATATCAGTCTCTCTTCCTAGGTAACCGGTCTTACCGTGAAGCAGTGTAGCGCTTCGGTCGATGTCGTGAAGAATAGCATTTGTAATCTCTTCAGAAGCCTTAGTTACAATCTCAAGTTTAGTCTTAGCTGCTCCGATAGCGAGGAGTCTATCGAGAGTAATTGTATACACAAGCACGAGCACGATTCCGTACAAGCTGGTGCGCTTTGGAGAGAACATCATCTGTCCAATCAAGATTATAAAGTCAAATACGTATAGGCTGACAGAAACAGGCACCTTGAAATATTTATTGAGCACGAGCGGTGGAATATCCATACCGCCAGTGCTAGCACCGATTCTAATAATCATAGCGAGCGAAGTTCCTATGCACAGACCGCCGAACAATGACGCGAGAAACATGTCATTTGTAAGGACGAAGCTGCCTACGAGCTTCTGCAAAAATCCGAGGATAGTCGGGAATGCGAATGTGCTTATCATAGTGGTGAGTGCGAACTCTTTGCCGAGCAGCCCAAAACCTATGACAAACATGACTGCGTTGAACATTCCGACGAACAGAGAAATGGTTATGCCAAAATGGTGATTCATTATAATTGCAATACCCGTAGTTCCGCCGGTGATAAGGCCAGTCGGAAGTATGAAGAATGCCACACCGATAGCATAAATGAAGTTTCCCAATATGACAGTTAGTGCATTTCGCAGGAACTGCTTACTAAAAATGTAGCTAGAAAAGCTGGAATTAGTGTCTTTCATTATCTTTCTCCTTTTATTATCATCAAAGACTTTACATGTAGATAGCAACCATGTCAACAACATGAAACGGATTGAGAGAAATTAAATCAAAAACAAAATGAACCGCTGCTTGGCGTCAGCGGTTCATTTCTACTACGAAATTATTTAATTAAGAAAGAACAATCAAAAGAAAATGTTTATGCACTTAATTCCTTTTGCACCATTATTCTAACATTCGATTATGACGATTCTGTAATGGTTTGCTATTGTGTTGGTGTATCGTATATATCAATAAGTACAAAATCCATGATAAAATATGAACGGGAAGTCGGGAAACTACGTGAAATGACCATATGGATATGGTATAACCTATAGAAGAGTATTTGAGAGAATTCAAATAAAGTATTTAAAAGGAGAAGAACTATGGGTATTGAAAAAACATACATTATGCTTAAGCCGGACTGCGTTAAGAGAGGACTCATGGGAGAGATCATATCTAGAATTGAGAGAAAGGGCTACAAGATTGTCGATGCGAAGATGATGAGTCTCGATGAGGCAATTCTAAAGGAGCACTATGCGCACCTCGCTGACAAGCCTTTCTTCCCAGAAATCGTATCATTTATGACATCTGGTCCAGTTCTTGGCATGATTGTTGAAGGCGAGAATGCAGTCCAGGGAATGAGAATTATCATGGGCGCAACTAAGTTTGAAGAAGCTACAGCTGGGACTATTCGTGGTGATTTCGCACACAGCACTAGCGAGAACTTGATTCATGGATCTGATTCCCTAGAGAATGCAGAGATAGAGATTAAGCGTTTCTTCGGCTAAGTTCATCAACAAGGCTTAAGATTCATCGAAAGAGGCTCGGTACATGACGTTAAACCAACTACTTTATATTATTACAATAGCTGACGAGGGGTCGCTCAATAAAGCGGCGGAGAAGCTCTACATGACCCAGCCATCGCTTACCAGTTCTTTGCGAGAGGTTGAGTCGGAGCTTGGCGTGACCATTTTCCGCAGAACTGGAAGAGGTGTCACGGTTACTAACGATGGGGCAGAGTTCCTTCAGAACGCAAGACATCTGTATAGCCAGTATGAATCGCTGATGGGCAAGTATTCGGATGAAGGCGGACTTAAACGAAGTTCGGAGTTTCGACACAGCACTACTCGTTTGCGATAAAGGCTTTTGTAGAGATGGTAAAGAAATTCGACATGAATGAGTATGATTTTGCTATCCGGGAGACCAAGACACAAGAGGTAATCGATGATGTCGTGTCTCTAAAAAGCGAACTTGGTATAATCTACCTGAGTGATTTCAATCGCCAGGCTATCTCCAAGGTGCTCAGACAGAACGACCTTGAGTTCGTGCCGCTAATTGACTGCAACGCATATGCTTACGTTTGGAAAAATCATCCGCTGGCAAATCGCGAGAGCGTGAGCTTCGATGACCTTGCGGATTATCCGAATATGACTTTTGATCAAGGAGACAATTCCACTCTTTACTTTGCGGAGGAGCTTTTCGCAGATATCAATCATCACCATATGATCAAGGTAAACGATAGAGCGACTATGCTCAATCTGATGCAAGGATTATTCGGTTACACAGTGTGCTCTGGCATCATCTGTGAGGAGCTGAACGGTGACGACTGCAACATGGTGCCAATTAAAGATGAACGCGTGGATACTGAAGGAGCTATGCAAATCGGGTATATAATGAAGAAGAATTCCATCCTGAGCAAGATGGCGGAGCTATATATAAAAGAGATGAAGACATATCTAAGCTAAGCTCAATATAAAGTAAGGCGAGAATATGTAATATAATCATAAGAGGGAGCTATAGGATAAAACTATAGCTCCCTCTTGTTTTTTTGAATTAGACGGATGCATATCTATATCATATAATTCAACCATAGCAAAACAGATGCGGCTTACAGGGAGGTCGCAGATAACATAAAATTAAAATGAAACACAGAAAGGGGATATACAGATGAGCGATATTAGAGATTCAAAGAATTGGGGATTTAACACTAAGCAGGTACAGGCAGGACAGGAGCATGCGGATCCAGCTACTGGCGCAAGATGCGTACCTATCTACCAGTCGGCTTCATACGCATTCGACAGTGCGGATTCAGCAGAGGCAAGATTTGCTCTGAGGGAAGCTGGTTCCATATATTCAAGACTTGGAAATCCAACTAACGATGTACTCGAAGCAAGAGTTGCAGCACTTGAAGGTGGATCGGCAGCTCTAGCGGTTGCTTCTGGAACGGCTGCAATCGTATATGCAATTCAGGCAGTAGCGCAGCACGGCGAGCACATCGTGGCGGTAAGAACGCTTTATGGCGGTTCATACAACTTGTTTGCAAATACCCTTCCGCTAGTTTCGGGAGTTACGACAACATTCGTTGAGTCAGATGACTATGAAGGCTGGGAAGCTGCAATTCAGGATAACACAAAGGCCCTATACATTGAGATTGTTGGAAATCCAAACTCCAACGTTACAGACATTGAGCGAATCGCAGAAATCGCTCATAGACATGGGCTTCCGCTAATCGTTGACTCAACATTTACACCACCATACTTGATCAAGCCATTTGAGCACGGCGCAGATGTGGTTATCCACTCAGCTACTAAGTTCTTTGGTGGTCACGGTTCAACAATCGGTGGATTAATTGTAGACGGCGGAAAATTTGACTGGAGTGCATCTGGTAAATACCCATGGATTGCTGAGCCAAATCCATCGTATCACGGACTAAACTTCTACGAAGCTGTTGGTCCTGCTGCATTTGCGGTATACTGCAGAGCTATACTGCTTAGAGACGGTGGTGCATCGCTTTCGGCATTTGACGCATTCCTTCTACTTCAGGGAATTGAGACACTTTCTCTCAGAGTTGAGCGCCATGTAAGCAATGCTCTTGAGATAGTAGAGTACCTCGACAAGCACCCACAGGTTGAGAGAGTTCATCATCCATCGCTACCTAGTGAGCCATCACATGAGGTTTATAAGAAGTACTTCCCTAAGGGCGCAGGTTCGATTTTCACATTCGACCTAAAGGGTGGTAGAGATGATGCGAAGAAGTTCATCGACAATCTGCCTATCTTCTCAGACCTTGCAAATGTAGCTGACGTAAAGTCGCTTGTAATTCACCCAGCGAGCACAACTCATTCACAGCTGAGCGAGGAAGAGCTATACGCACAGGGCATCACACCTTCAACAATCAGATTATCCATCGGAATTGAGGACGTAGAGGATCTGAAGGCAGCGCTAGATGTGGCTTTTGAAGCAATCAAGTAAACAGAGCAGCTTGACTGTATAAGTAAATCAAGCATAGCGACACACCTTACAAGTGTATAAGGATCAACCCGCAAATGTACACTTAGGGAAACCGACATAACATAACATATACTAAACCGACATAATAGAGTATATGCAGGAGCAGGACGAAAGTCCTGCTTTTGTGTTTCATTAGCAAGATAGCATCAAGACAATCGGAAGGGATGAAAAAAATGCAACTGCTACTCTAACTAATCAAAGAATAATAGACATGCTTGCCTCGAATATTGAATTAATAAGGAGATATTTCTATAATATCTATAATTAAATAGCAGATTTGATATCTTATATGTCTTTTATGTCTTTGCTTTTCGCAATTAAGAATCAGAAAGATAAAAGTAATGAGAGAAGCAAGAGAAATAATACGAGAAATACAAGAAATGAGAGAAAAGGAATCGAAATGATTTATTTAAACGAAAATGCCGTAAAATATATCAATAATATGGGGTTCTCGGACATTGTCATCGATGTTATAAAATTTACAAGCTGATGTGCTCCTCCTAAGATGGAGATGTCAGTAGGTTTTGCTGACAAGGACAAGGGTGTAGATTATTACATCGAGCGGGGATACCGTGTGGAAGAAAGTGAACTCGGCAAGGTTTATTATCCTAAGCGAAATGCTGTCAAGGTTGGGAAGATAGGGATTAGATACGAAGAGAAGCCATGGCTAAGCAGCTTTGAGATAGATGGACTCAGGCCGGCAAAGCCTCGGGGGAAGAATTACAGCCGAAGCATGCAGCTGATACTACAGTATGCGAGGGCGTTTGACGGGATAAGGCGCAAGGACGTGATAGACCTTTGCAAGCTCACTCCTTCGCAGTCAAGCAAGTTGCTTCGCCGAATTGTAGATGGTGGATACCTTGAGGCGCAGGGCGCAGGAAGAGCTACTCGCTATGTGCTGACTGAAGAGGGAAAGAAGTATAGGTGATGCCTTCGTCAGAGCCGATTCTACGAGGGTACTCGAGAGATAACAACATGAAAAATTCAAACTTAAAAGCAGGGCAAAAGTCCTGCTTTTGTGATTTGCGAATAAGTAGAACATAAGGGATGAAGTAGTGCGTGGCTTGATTTAGTAAGAAAAATATTATATAGTATAGAGAATTTACGGTGTTTATTCAATTTGTGTAAAGGAGGGCGATAAATGTCAAGAAGAGCTAAAAATTTAGCGGACTCGAATAAACATTGGTGTCATAAAGCATTATCTTTCTTATGTATGTCAATGCTCGTTTTTAGTTTTTGCATCGTAGGAAATGCCTCAACTGAAGTAACGTCTAGCAGTGAGTCTATAGCGAATGGAACAGCTGCTGAATCCAGACAAAGTGAGACAGGAACACAAGCGAATCAGAGTAATGCATCATCGCAAGCAACCGATAGCGGAACAAGCGCAAAGGCACTTGATGAGAATCGCGAGACAAGGGATGCAGCTTCGGCGTCAAGCAACCCGATTGCAGATGCACCATCTGTTTCAGGCACATGGAAGCGAGAAGCTGGTGGATGGCGATTCTACAATAATTCTGGTGTAATGCAGAAGGGATTCTGCTACATTAGTGGCAAGAAGTATTACTTCGGACCAAGTGACGGGCTCATGAAAACTGGTTGGCAGAAGGTTGGTAGGTATTATTACTATTTAGGCTCTGCTGAAGATGGTTCGGTAAAGACAGGCTGGCAGAACATAGGTGGTTCCTGGTATTACTTCCAGATTAACGGGGTAATGTCATATGGAATGGTAGATGTAGGATCTTCAGTATACTACTTCGGCTCTTCCAGCGATGGAGCTATGAAAACTGGCTGGCAGGTAATATATGACCTTTACTACTACTTTGGTGGCGCCAATGACGGAGCTATGAAGACAGGCTGGCAACAGATTGGTGGCTCTTGGTACTGTTTTGATAGTACTGGATATATGTATTCTGGTAGACAGTCTATAAGCGGTAAGAATTACTACCTTGGTTCGGCGAGCGATGGCTCGATGAAGACAGGTTGGCAGAAGGTCGACAACGACTGGATGTGCTTAAATGGTGCAGGAGATGGCTCTGCGAAGACAGGCTGGAATTCAATCGGCGGATATTGGTACTACTTTGATAGTTACGGCATCATGAAGACGGGCTTGCAGACTATAGCAGGAAGCTATACTATCTCGGTGGCTCTAGTGACGGCTCGATGAAGACAGGCTGGCAGAAGGTCAATGGCAATTGGTACTATTTAAATGGATCCGGTGCTGCACTCACAGGCTGGCAGCAGATAGGTGGTTCTTGGTACTACTTTGAAAATGACCATGTTCTCGTAAGTGATACGGTTAAACAGATAGCTGGACGCACTTACGTGTTCAATGCGGATGGCGTCATGATGACGAAGTCATTCTATTTTAAAGGGAAAAAGTACCTTGCGGATGCATCCGGAGCTGTTATAAGTGAGGGTTCAAATAGTAGCGTTATCGATTACGGCATGAAATTCCTCGGAGAGAATGGTAATAGATTCAACGATTGGTACTATAATGGAAACACTGCTTATCGTACATGGTCTTGGTGCAACACCTTTGTGTCGTATGTAATGTATCAATGCGGAGTTAACTTTAAGAAGAATGCTTATGTGCCTTACTCAGAGGAGTGGATGCATAAAAACTACAAATGGGTTGACTTCAAGGATGCAAAGCTGGTGATGTAATCGTTTTCTGCTGGACAGGAGAGGGAAATAACAGTGGACGCGGAAATAGAGATCACATTGGCTTCCTCATTTCTAGGAATGCAAATGGTACATTCACAACACTTGAGGGAAATACGAATAACGGCGTTGTTGCAATTAGAACCAGGTATTCAAAGAATATCAGAAATATCTTTAGCCCAAGATAATGCTTATATCAAAAACATCAATGCAGCGAGTCGGGTAACGACAAGCTTATAGCGAACATAAATACTAGGCAGAAGCACTATGTGCAGCCTAGTATTTTTTGTGCATTGGAAACGAAGAAGGGTAAACGTCGTCTTAAATTGTGTTCATTAAATACAAATGTTGCATGTTCATGAAAATAGTGATATTGTATATATCGAACACAGTAAGTTATTAGCAAATTAATTCATGATAAGTAGTGGGATGCGATATGAATACTAAACTATCTACTATTGAACTAGATGTTCTAAAGACATTGAATAGTCAGGAGGGTGCTACTCAGAGAGAAATATCCGAGATGAACGGCGCATCGCTCGGCAGTGTGAACGGTGCGATTGTTAAGCTCAGAGAGCTCGGGTATATAAGCAATGAGAATGCACTTACAGACGAAGCGAAGAAACTGCTTAAGGGGACTAAGCCGCAAAATGCGGTTATATTAGCGGCTGGATTTGGCATGAGAATGGTTCCGATTAATACCGTATATCCGAAAGCTATGCTAAAGGTTCATGGGGAAGTTCTGATAGAACGTTTAATAAGGCAACTACATGAGGCTGGAATCACCAAGATTGATGTTGTGGTTGGATTCATGAAAGAGAGTTTCGAATATCTCATAGATGAGTATGGTGTAAATCTGATTACTAACAGATATTACGCAAGCAAGGAAAACCTCCATTCGCTTAAGCTTGCAAGTGCTCAGCTTGGTAATACATATGTGATTCCATCAGACATTTGGTTTAGAGAGAACCCATTTGCAGAGTGCGAACCATACTCATGGTATATGGTAGCTGAGAGTAAGAATGCGCATAGCAGGGTTAAGCTGAACAGAAATAAGGAACTCATAGACATCGGGAATTCTACGAATAAGAAGCTCAAGATGATGGGGGTTGCATATATAAGCAATAGAGATGCAGATGAGGTTAGAATAAGGATTGCGAAATTTAGCTATCAAGATGATTGCTACTGGGAAGATGCGCTATACACAGAATCGAGACCTCGCAAGATGATGCTGCTTGCCAAGAAAGTACCCGAAAATTTCGCTGTGGGAATCAATACTTATGATCAGCTATGCACTTTCGACTCTGGTTCAGAGAGCCTACAGTCTGACGCAATAGATATACTCGCTAAGGTATTTGACGTCGACACTAGTGAAATTACGAACATAGAGGTGCTTAAGAAAGGGATGACAAATAGATCGTTCCTGTTCAGGTGTAAGGGCGAAAAGTATATCATGAGAATCCCTGGAGAAGGCACCGAACGGCTAATCAATAGGGAACACGAATATCAGGTATATGAAGCTATAAAAGATAAGGGGATTAGCGATGATATCATCTACTTCGATGTAAAAAATGGGTATAAAGTGACGAAATTCCTCGAAAATACGCGAAATTGCGACCCAGAAGATTTGGAAGAAGTCGCAAAGTGTATGAAAGTTCTAAGGAAATTCCATAGTTTGGACTTAAAAGTTGAACACGACTTCGATATATTTGGTGAAATCGAATTATATGAAAAGCTTTGGGGTGAAAATAAATCGATCTACAGAGATTATGCGAAGACAAAACAGAAGATCTATAAACTCAAGCAATTTGTTGATTCGTTAAATCCTCATAGGTGCCTAGCGCATATCGATGCGGTTCCAGATAACTTCTTGTTCTGTAATCATGGAGGCGGAGAGGACGACATTCGAATTATCGACTGGGAATATGCTGGAATGCAGGATCCTCACATAGATTTAGCGATGTTTCTTTATACAGCATGTATTCGAAGGATGAAATTGACAAATTAAATAATATCTACTTTGACGGGGCATGCAATGACGAGAATAGAGCGAAGATATATGCATATATCTCAATTTGTGGGCTACTATGGTCAAATTGGTGTGAGTATAAGAGACAGCTTGGAGTAGAATTTGGGGAATATTCCCTAAAACAATATAGATATGCCAAGGAATACTATAAATACGCATCAGAATTGATAGAATCTCTGTAATTTTTACAGTATAAAGAAAGGAAAATGCCGATATGAATGATAAAAAAAGCGTTACAGCTACACGCAAGCAAATTGATTGGGTGATCACACTAGTACCCTTAGCGATAATATGTTGTATGAGTGTGCTTTTCTTTGCTTTTCCAAATAAATCTAAATCCGTGTTGACGAGCATTCGATATGTCCTCGGAGATAGATTTGGGTCATACTATTTAATCATCGGAGTTCTAATACTCTCAATTTCTATTTACATGGCATTTTCGAAGCATGGAGATATCGTCCTAGGTGGGCAAGGTGAAAAACCAAAATACAGTTTCTTTACCTGGGGTGCTATGATGTTCACATGCGGACTTGCTGCAGACATACTGTTTTATTCATTTGCCGAATGGGTGCTCTATGCAACAGATCCACATGTAAAAAGTCTTGGCTCAATTCAGGAGTGGGCGGGGGTATTTCCGCTGTTTCACTGGAGTCTCATACCCTGGGCATTTTACCTTGTGCTAGCGGTTTCCTTTGGTTTCATGCTTCATGTTAGAAACAGAGATAAGCAGAAATTCTCAGAGGCCTGCAGACCTGTGCTAGGCAAACACACGGATGGAGTTCTAGGCAGGCTTATAGACCTACTTGCGGTATTTGCACTGCTTGCCGGAACAGCTACAACATTCAGCGTTGCCACACCGCTTATGGCTAGCATTATCAAAATCGTATTCCACGTAGAGCTTAGCCGCATCACGCTTTCAATAATAATTCTGCTGATAACATGTGCGATTTACACATACTCGCTTTGCATGGTTTCAAGGGCATCAGCATCCTGGCAAAAATATGCATTTACCTATTCTTTGGACTACTCGCTTACGTGCTATTCGTCGGGGGTAAGACAGGATATATTATCGATACTGGTATAGAGTCCATAGGCAGAATGCTTCAGCACTTTATCGAGTTATCTACATTTACGGACCCAGAGAGAAAGACGCTATTCCCGCAGAATTACACAATTTATTACTGGGCATACTGGATGGTTTGGTGTGTCGCAGCTCCATTCTTCATAGGCACGATTTCACGTGGTAGAACCGTAAGACAGACCATCGTTGGAGGATATGGATTTGGAGCAGGTTCGACGATTATAAGCTTTATAATTCTTGGGAATTACTCGCTTGGCAAAGAGCTAGTCGACGGCATTCCTCTAATAAAATCGTACACAGAGAACGGTGATATGTATGGACTCATTATTAATATCGTGAGGACACTTCCTTGCTCGACGATGGTTCTGATTGTACTGATACTAACAATGGTTGCATTCTATGCGACTTCGTTCGATTCCATCGCTTACATCGCTTCCTGCTATAGCTACAGGAGGCTCAAGGATGGAGAGGCCCCAAACCGAATGATTCAGCTGATGTGGTGCTTGTTATTGATTGTCCTACCAATTGCGCTGCTTTTCTCTGAAAGCTCTATGAGCAATATTCAGTCGGTCAGCATAATTGCGGCCTTTCCTATCGCGGCGGTGATTACGCTTATCGCTGTTAGCTTCCTAAAGGATGCGGGGGAATTCATGAAAGGCTTAAGAGGATACACTCCTAGAGGCCGTACACAAGAAGAAGCTGAGGGAAGTGCGAGACATGAGGATTCAGAAAATGATTAAGGTAGATAATGCGGTTATACTAGCTGCAGGTGCATCTAGCAGATTTGCACCTCTTTCATATGAGAGACATAAAGCTCTAATCGAAGTTAAGGGAGAAGTGCTTATCGAGCGTCAGATAAGGCAGCTTAGAGAGGCTGGAGTCAAAGATATATATGTAGTTACTGGTTACAAAAGTGAACAGTTCTCATACCTTGTAGAGAAATTTGGTGTGAAGCTTGTGCACAATAGCGAGTATGCGACTCGCAACAACCACTCGAGTATTCACGTGGTTAGAGATGTGCTCAGCAATTCTTATATATGTTCTGCAGACAACTATTTTGCAGAAAATCCTTTTAATGCTTATGAGGAGGGTGCTTTTTACAGCGGAATCTACTCTGAAGGATATACCAAGGAGTGGTGCATGGAGACTGATGATGAGGGATATATAATTGATGTCAAGATTGGAGGAAGTGATGCTTGGTATATGCTAGGGCATGTGTTTTGGGATGAAAAATTCAGCAAGCGCTTCACAGAAATTCTTGAGCAGAGCTACAATGCTCCGGATATTGTCGATAAACTCTGGGAAGACATATATATCGAACACATACAAGAGCTTAAGATGAAATTAAAAAAATATGATGCTGATTATATTTTTGAATTCGATACTCTTGATGAACTTCGGGAGTTTGATGAATCGTATGTTAGAGATACGCGCTCGTCTATCCTCAAAGATATAGCAGAGAGTCTTGGCGTAAATGAAGCTGAACTTAAGGATTTTCAAGCAGTTAAGGCTGTAGATAATCGTGCTACAGGCTTTAAGTTCGTGTGCAAAGGCAAAGGCTACACTTACGAATACGGTTCAGATAAATTTATATAGATAACTTGTTTAGTGATAGCAAGTGTGGAATTAATGTGAAATAATTTAAAAATAAGGGTTGTTTATCGCAATTTGCTAGCTTTTTATAGGTCATGCGTTTTGACTAATTCGCTCATAATAGGTATAATATTATGATAAATTTTGCGTGGTATGCGAAAAATTAAAGACTAATATACATGATGACTTCAAAGAAAGCAGGCATGATTATGGATATTAACAGCAAACTGAATTTTGATAAAGCGTCTCTGATTAAGACATGCTTACTTATAATCTGCGATTTAATGGCGATCGAGGTTGCCTCGTTTCTAGCGCTCTTTATAAGATTTGATTTCTCGCTTGATGAGCCTATGGGCTCGTACTGGGAGATGTTTAAGGGTCATCAGTTTATCGTGATGGTCCTAGGAATTGTCATATTCGCAGTTTGCCATATGTACTCAAGCCTTTGGTCGTATGTAGGCATACGAGATATGCTTAACGTGCTCGTAGCCACAGTCCTGTATACGCTAATGGTCACAACTATATTCGCTTTCTTTGAACAGCAGAACTACGGGATGCCGAGAAGCTTTTATTTGCTTTCCGGTGGATTTTTATTTGCGATAACTTTTTTCGTCAGATTCATTGCTAGGGCAGCGAGAGAGCTTAAGGGCTTTGGAAATAGTCGCGGACAGGCAAAGAGGGCGATGATTATAGGTGCAGGTGCTGCAGGAGCAGGACTTATAAAGGAGATAAAGGCAAATCCGAGCCTGAGAAAGAAGATAATATGCCTTGTTGATGATGACGAGTCCAAGATTGGCAAGAGAATGAATGGTGTTCGTATCGCTGGTACTACGAAGGATATCGAGGCACTTGCCCAGAGGTATTCAATCAACCAGATTCTCCTTGCGATGCCGTCCGCATCTGGTGAAGAGAAAAAGAGAATTCTAGATATATGCAAGCAGACGGGCTGCGAGATGATGATCGTTCCGGGAATATACCAGATTATTCGCGGGGATGTTAGTGTATCGCAGTTAAAGCATGTGGATGTTAATGATTTGCTTGGTAGAGATCCTATCGAAGTCGATATCGATGGAATTATGGAATATGTGTCTGACAAAGTCGTCATGGTCACAGGTGCAGGTGGATCGATAGGAAGCGAGCTCTGCCGCCAGATTGCTAGTCACAATCCTAAGCAGTTAGTCATGCTTGATATCTATGAAAATACAACGTATGAGATACAGAATGAGCTTAAGAGAGAATTTCCTGAGCTCAATCTTGTTGTGCTTATAGCGTCTGTAAGGAATACGAAGAGAATTGACAAAATCTTTGAGATGTATAGACCTGAAATCGTATATCACGCAGCTGCACATAAGCATGTACCGCTCATGGAAGCCAGCCCTAATGAGGCGATTAAGAACAACGTATTAGGCACATGGAAGCTCGTTCAAGCGTCGGATAAGTGGAAGGTTAAGAAGTTCGTGCTCATCTCTACAGATAAAGCAGTAAACCCAACTAATATCATGGGAGCATCTAAGAGACTGTGTGAGATGATCATTCAGACTTATAACAACAGGTCCCAAACGGAGTTCGTAGCAGTTAGATTTGGAAATGTACTTGGAAGCCATGGAAGTGTTATTCCATTATTTAGAAGACAAATCGCAGAAGGCGGACCGGTTACAGTTACACACCCAGATATCATCAGATACTTTATGACGATTCCAGAAGCTGTTTCGCTAGTGCTCCAAGCAGGGGCTTTTGCGAAGGGTGGAGAGATTTTTGTGCTGGACATGGGAAAACCTGTCAAGATCGATGACCTCGCAAGAAACCTTATTCTGCTGTCAGGACTTAAGCCAGGAATCGATATCGAGATTAAGTATGTAGGATTAAGACCTGGAGAAAGCTATTCGAAGAACTTTTAATGGATGAAGAGGGACTTCAGGATACAGCAAATAAGATGATCCACATAGGACATCCGATTAATATCGATGAAGAGAAATTTATCGAGGAGCTTAACGAGCTTAAGGACTATGTAGAGGGCGAGCCTGATGATATCAAGCGGTATATCAAAAACATAGTCCCAACATACACACCAAAAAACTAAGGTGTATAATTACATGATTGTAAAAAATGCTAGGAGGCATATCACACATGAAAGTACCATTTTCACCACCGGATATTTCAGAACTAGAGATTAATAGAGTTGTAGAAGTCCTAAAATCTGGATGGATTACTACTGGTCCAGAGGTTAAGGAATTCGAGAGAAGAATTGCAGAATATATCGGCGTTGATAAAGCCGTTGCCCTTTCATCGGCTACCGCATCACTAGAAGCAGCACTTCACATTCTGGGAATCGGTGAAGGCGATGAGGTTATCGTGCCTGCATACACATATACAGCATCTGCTAGCCCTGTAGTACACAAGGGGGGGCGAAGCTTGTAATTATAGATTCTGCGCCTGAAACCTTTGAGATGGACTACGATAAGGTCGCTGAAGCTATCAATGAGAATACTAAGGCTGTTATTCCAGTTGATCTCGGCGGAATGATATGCGATTACGACAGAATATTTGAAATCGTTGAGTCGAAGAAAGACTTATTTAAGCCTGCGAATAAGCTCCAAGCTGCAATTGGTAGAGTAGCTGTAATTTCTGATGGAGCACACGCTTTTGGCTCAGTGAAGAATGGCGTCAAAGCCGGAGCAATTGCTGATTTTACGTCATTTTCTTTCCATGCGGTTAAGAACCTTACCACTGCAGAAGGCGGTGCGCTCGCATGGAGAAAAATCGATGGGGTAGATAATGATGAGCTTTATCATGAACTACAGCTTTATTCACTACACGGACAGTCTAAGGATGCGCTATCCAAGAACAAGGCGGGGGCATGGGAGTACGATGTCGTATATCCTGCGTATAAATGCAATATGACAAATATTAATGCGGCTATCGGAATTGCTCAGCTTGAAAGATATGAAGGGCTACTTGCGAGACGCAGGGTGCTCAATGCGAGATATGAGGCTGCACTTGAGAAGTTAGGAATTAAGGTTATGCACCATTATACAGAGGGGATGACTTCTACAGGCCATCTATACTTGGTAAGGATTCCAGGCGCTTCTGTAGATGACAGAAATGCGGTGATTCAGGACATGGCGGAGCGTGAGATTGCATGTAACGTCCACTATAAGCCACTACCGATGATGACTGCATACAAGAACCTTGGATTTGATATTGCGGATTATCCAAATGCTTATCATCAGTATGAGAATCTAATTTCGTTACCGATATTCTCAACGATGACCGATGAGCAGAATGAATATGTTATTGAGAATTTTGTTGATATCCTTAAGAAGAGAGGGTTAATTAAGTAGATGGTTTTGTGCAAGTGGGATGACTTACCGGAGCATATGAGATGCGATGAAGTAAAGGAATATTACGACATCCTAAGCTCAAGAAAAGGCTCGCTTATAGCAAAAAGATTATTTGATTTCGTAGTTTCATTGCTGATGACCATCGTAATATCACCTATACTCCTAATCTTGATCATCTTGATTAAGGTAGATGATCCAGGACCAGCTTTTTTTAGGCAGGTAAGAGTGACGACTAACGGCAGGGAGTTCAGAATTTTCAAGTTCAGAACGATGGTTGTAAATGCTGAGAAGCTTGGCGCACAGGTAACGCAGGAAATGATCCTCGGGTTACCAAAATAGGTCATAAGCTTAGAAAGTACAGACTTGATGAGCTTCCGCAACTTCTCAATGTTATCACTGGCGAAATGTCATTTGTTGGCACTAGACCAGAGGTTCCGAGATATGTGGCATACTACTCGAAAGAGATGCTCGCGACACTTCTGCTTCCTGCAGGCGTGACATCGGAAGCTAGCATAACATATAAAGATGAGAATGAACTGATCGGAAGTGCGAAAAATCCAGATGAGGTGTACGTAGATAAAGTTTTGCCAGAAAAGATGAAATACAATCTTGATGCACTTAGAAATTTCAGTTTTCTCGGTGAAATCAAGACTATGCTGAAGACGGTCGGTGCCGTTATAAAGTAAGCTGTACGGATATACATTACAATCACTGCTACTTAAATGAGCGTATTGGAGGATAGTTTGAAGATATTACTGATTAACCACTATGCCGGTTCGCCGGAGATGGGAATGGAGTTCAGGCCATATTATCTATCTCGGGAGTGGATCAAGCAGGGTCATGAAGTCACGATAATAGCTGGTGGGTATTCGCATCTAAGAAAGTTAAACCCTCAGATTTCGAAAAATTTCGAAGAGAGGATGATTGACGGAATCCGCTATGTATGGATTAAGACGGCTTCATACACTCGCAATGGATTGGCGCGCGCATTCAGCATGTTCGAGTTCAGCAGAAAGCTATTTTCAAATGCAGAATACATCTCTGAGCATTACCAGCCAGATGCGGTAATAGCATCATCGACCTATCCGCTAGATACATATGGGGCAGATAAGATTGCAAAGCTTTCCGGAGCAAAGTACATTCACGAGGTTCACGATATGTGGACTTCTACACTATACGAGCTAGGTGGAATGTCGAAGAGTAATCCGTTTGTGAAGCTTATGCAGCGTGCGGAGGACTTTGCATACAGTCACTGTGACCAGGTTGTTTCGCTACTTGATCACTCTAAAGATTACATGGTTCAGCATGGTCTCGCTGAAGAGAAATTTAACTGCATATCCAATGGTGTAATCAAGGAAGAGTGGGAAAGCCCTGCGCCAATACCTGAAGAGCACAACGAGATACTTAACAAGATGAAGGCCGAAGGTAAGTTCATAGTGGGATATTTTGGTGGGCATTCCATATCCAATAACCTAGATATGCTTCTCGCTGTTGCAAAGAAAATCACTGATAGGGATGTATGTTTTGTGCTGGTTGGTGATGGTAGCTATAAGGATAGGCTTATACAGCGTGCTAAGGATCAAGCTATAGATAATGTTGTTTTTCTTCCTGCAATCGACAAGGGTGCGATTCCTAATCTCATCAGTTATTTCGATATAGTTACTATTTTTGCAGCAAATACCAAGCTATATAGATTTGGAATATGCATGAACAAGATGTTCGATGCTATGATGGGCGGAAAGCCACTGCTCATGTCCGTGACTACGCCAGAGACTATAGTTGAGAAAGCAGAGGCGGGTATTGTTACAAAGGCGGGAGATATAGAGAGCTATATCAAAGCGATTGAGGAGCTCAAGAGCCTCCCGGCTGAGGAGCTTAAGAACATGGGAATGCGTGGACACAATTTAGTTTCGAATGAGTACACGTATGACAGATTGGCAAATAAATTCGTAGAAGTGATGGAGAAGAAGGGTAAGAGAGTTCTTCTCATTAATCACTACGCAGGATCTCCGGAGATGGGAATGGAGTTCAGACCGTACTATATATCGAGAGAACTCGTCAAGAAAGGTCATGATGTAACGATCATTGCAGGTAGCTTTTCCCACCTAAGAAAGACAAATCCAGACATAGCCGAGGATTTTACGGAGCAAGAGATTGACGGTATTCGCTATGTGTGGGTTAAGACTGGTGAATATGATAGCAACGGAGTTGCTAGGGCGCTCAGCATGTACCAGTTTTGTAAGGCGCTAAGTGCTAATAAAAAGAAAATCGTAGAGCGTTACAAGCCCGATGTCGTGATCTCGTCGTCGACTTATCCGCTCGATTCTTATCCGGCATACCGCATTGCAAAACTCGCTGGAGCAAAGTATATCCATGAAGTTCATGATATGTGGCTACTTACACTATATGAAGCCGGTGGAATGAGCAAGAAAAATCCGTTCGTAATAGCTATGCAGTTTGCGGAAAATCATGCATACAAGAAATCAGATGTAGTGGTTTCGCTGTTACCGCATGCGAAGGACTACATGATTGAGCATGGCATGAAGCCTAATCACTTCAGGTACATACCAAACGGAGTTGTGATAAATGAGTGGGATGCAGCGAAGGAGCTCCCTGAGGAGCATAGGGAAGCATTCAAGAGATTGAAGGCTGATGGTAAGTTTATCATTGGATATTTTGGAAGCCACGAGCTTTCGTATGGACTACACAACTTGCTAGATGTTACAAAGCAGCTTCGTGACGAGAATATTCACCTCGTTATGGTCGGTAAGGGCAAGCTCAAGGATGAACTTATTAGCTATGCGAAGAAGAACGATATTGCCAATGTAACATTCCTTCCGCCGGTCGAGAAGGGGACGATTCCTGCGGTAATCGATAACTTCGATGCGATATTTATAGGTACGATTGAGTCTCCGCTTTACAGATTCGGAATATGCATGAACAAGATGTTCGATTCCATGATGGCGGCTAAGCCAATTGTAATGGCGATAACGACGCCATCCACACCTGTGAGCGAATCGGGTTGTGGAATCATCACTAAATCATGCGATAATGACGCTATAAAGGACGCAATCAGGAAGATTCAAGGCATGAGCGAGGAAGAGAGAACCCTGATGGGAATGCTTGGACGCGAGGCCGTGCTGAATAAGTACACGTATGAAAATATTGCAAGCGAATTTGAAAAGGTGTTTAATTAGAAGAGGTATGACGCGATGAAGATAGTGACTGTAATTGGCGCTAGACCACAATTTATAAAGGCTGCAGCAGTTTCTCGCAAGCTAGAGCAGGTGTGCGAAGAGGTAATCGTTCACACAGGCCAACATTATGATGCGAACATGTCTGAGCTTTTCTTTGAGGAGCTCCACATCCCAAAGCCAAAGTACAACCTTGGCGTTGGATCTGGTTCACACGCAAGACAGACTGCAGAGATGCTAATAGGAATAGAGGATATTCTGATTAAGGAGAATCCTGACTATCTGATGGTATATGGCGATACGAACTCTACTATCGCGGGAGCACTTGCAGCTTCTAAGATTCATATTCCGGTGATACACGTAGAGGCTGGGCTTAGGTCTTTTAACATGGCTATGCCAGAAGAACAGAATAGAATCCTCACAGATCACATTTCAAGCCTACTCTTCTGCTCGACAGATGCTTCAATTGAAAATCTGGAAAACGAGGGAATAACGAAGGGTGTTCACAGAATCGGAGACGTAATGTGCGATGCCGTTCTGTATTACTCTCAAGAAATAGATAAGAAGGAACGTAGCCAGTATTTCAAAGAACTTCACTACATATTCGGTGAACGTGGAGAGCTTGATAAGTGGTATCTATCTACGGTTCATAGAGCTGAGAATACCGATACTCCTGAGAAGGTTCGCACTATCCTGAGGGCATTCGAAAAATTCGATGCACCAGTGATTCTCCCTGCGCATCCTAGAACTAGAAAGATGATTGAGCAGATTAACGAGGAGGAGCACTTAAAAAACACTGTATGTGTAGAGCCTATCGGTTACCTCGAAATGCTGTATTTTACAAAGAATGCGGTTAAGGTAGTGACTGATTCCGGTGGACTGCAGAAGGAAGCGTACATATTAGATACACCTTGTGTAACGCTGCGTGAACAAACGGAATGGGTGGAGACATTGAACGGGAATCACAATGTACTCGCTCATATCGATGAAGATGATATACTTGATAAAGTTAACAATACCGTTATTTCAAAGGAAAAAGAAAACTACTACGGTGCGGGGGATGCCGCAGATAAGCTAGTTAAAACTATTGTTTCGGGGGAATAAAATGTCAGATTACTTTGTACATGAGAGCAGCTACGTAGATGATAACGTAGAGATTGGAAAGGGAACTAAGATTTGGCACTTCTGCCACATACAGCCTGGAGCTAAAATAGGCGAAAATTGCTCGCTCGGACAGAATGTAAATGTTGCGAATAACGTGCAGATTGGCGACAGAGTAAAGATTCAGAACAACGTATCAGTTTACGAAGGCGTTACACTCGAAGATGGAGTGTTCTGTGGACCGTCGTGCGTATTTACAAACGATCTCACTCCTAGAGCTCGCTACCCAAAGGGCTCGGAAAACTACGGCAAGACACTCGTCAAAGAGGGCGCATCGATCGGTGCTAATGCGACGATTGTATGCGGACACACCGTTGGTAAATGTGCAATGGTAGCAGCAGGTGCTGTCGTAACGAAGGATGTTCCAGACTACACTCTAGTGGTTGGAGTTCCAGCAGTTCCAGCAGCTAAGCTTGATGAATTTGGCAATATTATAGAATGGTTCAACAGATAACTCGGTCAGAAAAGGGGAATAATATGAATATGAAGGAACGTTTACTCGAGAAAATCGCAAAGCGTGACATCACTGTGGGTGTTGTAGGACTAGGATATGTAGGACTTCCGCTCGCTGTTGAAAAGGCTAAGACTGGCTTCAAGACCATCGGCTTCGATGTACAGGAAGAAAAAGTTAAGATGGTAAATGAAGGTCATAACTACATCGGCGATGTTGTAAATGAGGATCTCAAGGAGCTTGTTGAGAGCGGCATGATGAAGGCGACATCCGACTTCTCATTCGTAAAGGATGTGGACTTTATCGCTATTTGCGTACCTACTCCTCTTGATAAGCATCAGGAGCCTGATATCAGTTATGTCAAGTCCTCGACAGAAGCTATTTCAAAGCACCTATCTCGCGACACAATGGTAGTTCTCGAGTCAACTACTTATCCAGGAACTACTGAAGAGCTTCTGCTTCCTATCCTCGAAGAGGGTTCAGGTTTAAAGTGCGGAGAAGATTTCTATCTGGGATTCTCTCCAGAGCGAGTTGATCCGGGTAATCTGATATACAAGACTAAGAACACGCCAAAGGTTGTTGGTGCTGTAGGCAAGGATGCGACAGAAGTAATTTCAGCGATGTATAGAGAGGTTCTCGAAGGCGAGATATATGAGGTATCTTCACCAGCAATCGCTGAGATGGAGAAGATACTGGAAAATACATACAGAAACATCAATATCGGTCTAGTAAACGAACTTGCTATACTGTGCAACAAGATGGGCATCTCTCTATGGGAGGTAATCGACGCTGCAAAGACCAAGCCTTACGGATTCCAAGCATTCTATCCAGGACCAGGGCTCGGTGGCTACTGTATTCCTCTGGACCCATATTATCTCACATGGAAGGCTAGAGAGTTTGGTTTCCACACATCGATGATTGAAAGTTCAATGATAATCAACGACAAGATGCCTGAGTACACAGTGGATAGAGCGGCATCTGTTCTAAATGAGCATAAGAAGGCGCTTAATGGATCCAAGGTGCTCGTGCTCGGAGTTGCGTACAAGAACAACATCGACGATTACAGAGAGAGTCCTGCGTTAAATGTTATCGATATTCTCAAGGAAAGAGGCGCAGTTACAGACTTCTATGATCCATGGATTCCAAAGTATAAGAGAAATGGAGAGTGGCATGAGGGTATCAGCGAGATAAATGCTGACATTATCAAGGAATATGACCTCATACTAGTCGCAACTGCACACGATGCATACGACTATGAGATGATTAGAAAGAATGCAGTGGCAATTTTTGATACTCGCAACGCATTCAAGGATGTAGAAGAAAGAGATAATATCTCCCTTCTATAAGCTTGGTACACTACAGATAATTAAGTGCTAAAAATTCCGGAGGATATTTAAATGAAATATGCATTGATTGGATGCGGTAGAATCGCAACAAATCACGTGACTGCTGCAGTAAATAATAATCTAGAAATAGTTGCGGTATGCGACGTAGTGCCAGAAAAGATGGAAGCAATTCTAGAAAAGCACAATTTAGCAGACGACAAGTCGATAAAGAGATATACCGACTACAAGAAGATGCTCGAGGAGAATGACCTAGAGCTTGTGAGCATTGCAACAGAGAGTGGAAAGCATGCAGCTATCGCACTTGATGCAATCGATGCTGGAGTCAACGTGATTATAGAGAAGCCTATGGCTATGAATATGGCTGATGCAGAGGAGATTATAAAGAGAGCTGCGGAGAAGCACGTAAAGGTTTCAGCTTGTCACCAGAATAGATTTAACGTAGCTATTCAGGAAGTTAGAAAAGCTATTGAAGGAAATCGCTTCGGAAAGCTATCGCATGCATCCATCAATGTTCGTTGGAATAGAAACAAGGGATATTACGACCAGGCGCCTTGGAGAGGAACTTGGGAAGAAGACGGTGGTTGCCTCATGAATCAGTGCATCCATGGAATTGACCTTCTCAGATGGATGATGGGAGATGAGGTAGTTGAAGTTTACGGAGCAACTAGGCAGCAATTCCATGATTATCTAGAAGCTGAAGACGTTGGTGTAGCTGTTGTTAAGTTCAAGAATGGCGCAATAGGAACCATCGAAGGAACTACCAATGTATATCCTCAGAACCTCGAAGAGACACTGTACCTATTTGGAGAGAACGGTACTGTGAAGGTCGGCGGCAATCTACCAACACGATTGATGTGTGGGATTTCAAAGACGAGACCGCTGAAGATCAGAAGAATAAAGGTCTTGAAGAAGAAACTAGCAACGTATACGGTAACGGTCACACTAGTTTATTTGCCGATGTAATCGAAGCGATAAAGGAAGACAGGACTCCTTATGTAGACGGGGTCGCAGGAAGAAATGCACTTGAGATGGTTCTTGCAATTTACAAGAGCCAGAAGGAAGGAGCACCAGTTAGGCTTCCTTTAACAGACTTTGCAAGCACTGATATGCGAGGCGAATTCAAGTAGAGCGGAGGAAGATAATGGAGTTTAGAGATTTAAAGAAGCAGTATGCTGCACTTAAAAATGACATAGATCGCCAGATTGACGAAGTAATTGCTAGTAGCAGATTTATCGGGGGAAGTAAAGTTTCCGAGCTTGAAGAGAAGCTAGCTGCATACGTTGGTGTAAAGCACTGTGTAACCTGCGGAAATGGAACAGATGCGCTAGAATTAGCGCTTATGGCATGGGGAATTGGGGAAGGTGACGCTGTATTCGTTCCCGACTTCACTTTTTTCTCATCTGGAGAAGTGGTTGCAATTCTAGGAGCGACACCAGTTTTCGTCGATGTAGACGAGGATACTTTCAACATGGATGCCACTTCGCTAGAAAAGGCAATTACAGGGGTAGTCGCTGATGGGAAGTTAAGACCGAGGGTGGTTGTACCCGTAGACTTATTTGGACTCCCAGCTAACTTCCCTGAGATTAGGAAGGTTGCAGATAAGTATGGCCTTAAGATTCTTGAGGATGGAGCCCAAGGCTTTGGCGGTGAAATCAATGGACAGAAGGCGTGCAGCTTCGGGGATATCTCGACAACTTCATTCTTTCCAGCAAAGCCACTAGGCTGCTACGGAGATGGTGGAGCAATATTTACAAATGATGATGAAGCTGCAGAGCTAATCAGATCTTACTGTGTACACGGTAAGGGTAAGATGAAGTATGACAACGTACGCATCGGAATGAATTCCAGACTCGATTCTATTCAGGCAGGTATACTACTGCCTAAGTTAGCTGCATTTGCGGAGTATGAAGTAGCCGATGTTAACAGGGCAGCAGCTAAGTACACTGAACTTCTTAAGGGGATTGTTGCTACGCCAGTTATCCCAGAAGGATTTTTGAGTAGCTGGGCACAGTACACGATTAGGCTTGAAAGTAGAGAGCAGAGAGATGCGCTACAGGCATGCCTCAAAGAGAGATCAATACCTTCAATGATTTACTATCCTAAGCAGATGCACAACCAGGAGGCTTTTAGTGGCGAAAACGACTATGGCGTTGA
>BNJU01003462.1_pt1 | contig 89562 bp, 99 predicted proteins | sample 8539281 | NCBI WGS metagenome assembly BNJU01 (sample SAMD00202456, study PRJDB9452) | human saliva metagenome | isolation source: human saliva | place: Japan
TCATCATGACTTCCATTGGTGTCATGTTGTAGATATCAAGATTCTTCAACTCTTCTAAGACAGGGTGGGAGGAAATTGCTTCAAACAAGGACATCTGTTCTCCGACCTGTGGAGAGGATTCTTGTGTTGGGTGTGCCATCGGCACTTCTTGGCTTTGGCCTTCTAGTTGGCTCAAGATAGCATCCGCCCGCTGCAAGAGATCGCTTGGCAGGCCTGCAATCTTAGCCACATGGATCCCATAGGATTTATCCGCTGGTCCCTCTTCGATCCGGTGCAAGAAGGTCACTTGCCCATCCTTCTCCAAGGTGGCGACGTGGACATTGCGCAATCGAGATAGGGTCTGCTCCAAGTCGGTTAGCTCATGGTAGTGGGTGGCAAAGAGCGTCTTGGCTCTTTGTCCGGTCATGGATGTACTCGATGATGGCTTGAGCCAGAGCCATTCCATCGTAGGTTGCCGTCCCTCGTCCCAACTCATCAAACAAGATGAGAGAAGCTGGAGTCGCTTGGCGAATGGCATTGTTGGCCTCCATCATCTCAACCATAAAGGTCGACTGGCCGGATACTAAATCATCTGCTGCCCTCAATCCGGGTGTAAATGGCATCAAAGAGGGAGGGTCGCCGCCTGAGCCGGTACAAAGGAACCAATCTGAGCCATAATGACAATGATGGCCAACTGGCGCATATAGGTGGACTTCCCGCTCATATTGGGCCCCGTAATCAACTGGATATCACAGGTCTCATCCATGGAAATGCTGTTGGGGATGTAGCTTTGAGCCCCCATCACCTTCTCAACAACTGGGTGACGCCCTTTTTTTCAATCCGGATATCACGCGCCTCTTGGAAGACTGGCCGGGTCAATTGTTGCCTTTCAGCCACACAGGCCAGACCTTGCAAGACGTCGACCGTTGCTAGGGTTTGAGCTAGTGACTGCAAGCGCTGGATGTACTTGCCGACTTCCTCTCTGATCCGTAGGAAAATCGCATACTCTAGACTGGTCGATTGCTCCCGAGCTTCTAGCATTTCCCCTTCGATCCGAGCCAGCTCCTCTGTTCCAAAGCGCTCAGAGTTTTTTAAGGTCGCCTTGCGGAAGAAATGAGCTGGCACACGAGATAATTGGGAATTGGTCACATGGAAATAGTAGCCATCTTTTTTATTGTAGTCAATTTTAAGTCCGGTGATGCCACTGGCTTCACGTTCTTTGGCTTCAATCTCTGCAATCCAGCCGGTCCCTTCCCGGAGGACGACACGGTACTGATCCAGAGTTGGGTCAAAGCCGGTACGGATGATATTGCCTTCTGTCAGAACGATCGGGGCATCCGGATCAATCGCCGCTTCGATGAGACGGCAAAGCTCTGGTAGCTCATCTAACTGGGCAATGAGGAGGTCTAGCACCGGCTCTCCCATCTCGACCAAGAGCGATTTGATCAAGGGAACATGGCGCAGGGTTTCACCCAACTGCAAGAGGTCCTTGGGAGTGGTCTTACCAAAGGAAACCCGACTGGCCAAGCGCTCGATGTCATAGACACCCTTAAGACGATCTGCTAAATCGCTTCGCTCAAAGAAATGGTCCAAGAAGACTTGGATAATCTCTTGGCGCTCCTCGATCCGATGACGGTCCATCAAAGGTTTCTGGATCCAAGCCCGCAAGAGACGCCCTCCCATAGCTGTCTTGCTTTCATCTAGGAGCCAATAGAGGCTGCCATGCTTTTTGCCCGTCCGAGCATTCTCTGTCAAGTCCAAACTTGCCTTGGTCGCATAATCCATCTGCAAGAAATCGCGGACCTCATAGTGATGGGCAGGCTTGATATGATGGAGTTCTCGCTTCTGGGTTTCCTGTACATATTGGAGCAGGCCTCCTGCCGCTATTCTCTCCAAATGAGTCAACTCAGCCCCTAAAAGCTGGACATCCTCCGCCACTTCTGAGATAGGGGGAGAGCAAGAGGTTCATTTGGCCAAGAAGGACTCTTTCTTCCCCTTCTGACAAGGAGTAGGTCAGGACAATCTCCCGTGCCCGTAGGTTACGAATCTCCCCACAGACCATGGCAAAATCATTCAGGCTAGTGACCTGAAACTCTCCAGTCACTAGATCCATATAGGCAAGGCCATAATCCGTCTCATCGTGGGACAAGGCTACCAGGAAGTTGTTGGCGCTGTCTGGCTTGGTCGAGTCGACAACCGTCCCTGGAGTAATGACTTGGACCACTTCTCGCTTGACAACACCGACGGCTTGCTTAGGATCTTCCATCTGCTCTGCAATAGCTACCTTGTAGCCTTTTTCGATCAAGACATCGATGTACTGCTGGGCCGAATGATAGGGAACTCCAGCCATGGGAATCGGATTTTCTGCATTTTTATTCCTTGAGGTCAAGGAAATCTCTAAAATCTGTGCTGCATTGACGGCATCTTCATAAAAGAGTTCGTAAAAATCCCCCATCCGAAAGAGCAAAAAAGCATCCGGATAGTCTTTTTTGATATCTAGGTATTGCTGCATGCCAGGTGATATTTTTTCTGCTACCATATCGCTCCTTTTCTATATCATTGCATTCATTCTGAGAGTTTGCTCCAACTCTAAACTGACATAAAAGGAGGGCCGATCCCTTTCTGGACTGGTCCCTCGCCCTTGACTAGTGACTAGAATGTTGGAGAATGGTCTGCTGGACCGTTTGTGCTACTTCTTGGTCCTTGCAAACAATTAAGAGGGTATTGGCTCCTGCGACGGTGCCAAGGATTTGATCATCCAAAATCTCATCGACTGCGTTAGCTAAAATGGCTGCTTCTCCTAGCTCCGTCCGAACAACCAGTGTGAACTCTGCTCTCGAGACCACTTGTGCATATTGAGCAATCAATCTAAAAATATCTGTTCGGTCAGGTTCATCTGCCAATTTATAATAGAGGCCACCCTTCTCTTTAACCTTGATCAGACCGATTTCTCGGAGATCTCTGGATAAGGTTGTCTGGGTCACTCCAGCCCCTCTCTGGTCTAGGCGGTCTTGAATGTCTTTTTGCGTCGATAACTTCTCATTTTGAATAATTTCTCGAATCAAAAGCTGACGTTCATCTTTTTTCATTTTTGCTCCACTTTTGAATAATTATACTTTGATTATACCAAAAAGTTTGAAGAAAGGCCGAATTTTGTGATAGAATAGTAACAAAAGACCAAAGGAGCCACTATGAATCATAAAGAACTTATTGCAAGTGAATTGGCAAAAGTCATTGAAGGCTTAGACCAAGAAACTATCTTAAATTTACTAGAGCAACCAAAATCTTCAGACCTCGGAGATATCGCCTTTCCTGCCTTTTCTTTGGCTAAAATCGAACGCAAAGCTCCTCAAGCGATTGCTGCTGATATTGCGGAAAAAATCGATGCTTCTCACTTTGAAAAAGTCGTTGCTACTGGACCTTACGTAAACTTTTTCTTGGACAAATCTAAGATCTCTGATCAAGTGATCAAATCTGTCATCAAAGCAGGTGCCGACTATGGACAACAAGAAGAAGGTCAAGGAGCGAACGTCACCATCGACCTTTCAAGTCCAAACATCGCAAAACCATTCTCAGTCGGTCACTTGCGTTCAACCGTTATCGGAGATGCTATTTCAAACATCTATAAAAAAATGGGCTACAATACCATTAAAATTAACCACTTGGGAGACTGGGGCAAACAGTTCGGTCTCTTGATGGTCGCTTATAAAAATGGGGTAGCAAGGAAGCTGTTGAAGCCAATCCAATCGATGAATTGTTGAAACTCTATGTCCGCATCAATGCCGAAATCGAAAACGATCCTGCTTTGGATGAGGAAGGACGTCTCTGGTTCAAGAAATTGGAAGATGGAGATCCAGAAGCGACTGAATTGTGGCAATGGTTCCGTGACGAGAGTTTGGTAGAATTCAACCGTATCTACAAACTACTCGGTGTTGAATTTGATAGCTTAAACGGAGAAGCTTTCTACAATGACAAGATGGATGAAGCTGTCCAAATCCTTGAAGAAAAAGGCTTGTTGAAAGAATCTAAAGGAGCTAGCATCGTTGAGTTGGATGATGTCAACCTTCCACCAGCTATGATTAAGAAATCAGACGGTGCCACTCTTTATATCACTCGTGATATCGCGACCGCTATCTACCGTGCACGGACCTACAACTTTGTGAAAAACATTTATGCTGTGGGGCAAGAACAATCCAACCACTTCCGTCAGTTGAAAGCTGTTTTGAAGAAAATGGGATTTGAGTGGAGCGACGATATGATCCACGTTGACTTTGGTTTGGTTACAAAGAACCGCCAAAAACTATCAACTCGTAAAGGAAATATCATCCTACTCGAACCAACTCTTCAAGAAGCCATCTCTCGTGCCAAAGCTCAGATCGAAGAAAAGAACCCTGAACTTGAAAACAAGGAAGAAGTGGCACGTGCAGTCGGTGTCGGTGCGGTTAAATTCTACGACTTGAAGACAGACCGTCGCAACGGGTATGACTTTGACCTTGAAGCTATGGTATCCTTTGAGGGGGAAACTGGTCCTTACGTTCAATACGCATACGCTCGTATCCAATCCATCCTTCGCAAAGCCAACTTCACACCATCAGCAGATGCAACTTACAGCTTGAACGATCCAGAAAGCTGGGAAATCATCAAGCTTCTCCAAGACTTCTCTCGTGTCGTGAAACGTGCTGCTGAAAACTATGATCCATCCTTGATTGCTAAATATGCCATCAACTTGGCTCAAGCCTTCAACAAGTACTATGCTCACACTCGTATCTTGGATGAAAGTCCAGAACGCGATAGCCGCCTAGCTCTTAGCTATTCAACAGCAGTTGTCTTGAAAGAAGCTCTTCGTCTATTGGGTGTAGATGCGCCTGAGAAAATGTAATTTCTTCCTTACTTTTTGAAAGGAAACCATCTCTTATAGGGGTGAGAGGAGGAACTAAATAAACCTTATTTAGTTCCATCTCACTCCTTTCTCATGTCGAGCACACCTATATTTTCAGGAAGAATCATCTCTTTACTTTTACATAATATTTTATCCCCAGGAGAACCCATGAATCAAACGGTTTACATTCTTGTTTTACTTAGTTTAGTCTTCCTCTTTTTGATTAACAAATACGAAAGAGAAAAGCTCCAAAGAATCTTACAGGAACAACTCTTAAAAGATGAGGAGTTCAAAACTTCCATCAAAGAAAAAATCCGTACAACTGAAAATATGAACGATGTCATTGATGATATCAATAAGACCTACCGGCTAGGCCTGTTACTTGCTAAAGAAATCACTGACCAGCTCAAATAAGCTTTAAAAGGACTCGAGATTAAACATCTCGAGTCCTTTTTGTATTTGCAGAGTACTCAGCCTCATTCAGTTTAAAAATGATACAGGTCTTCAATAATGCCAGCTACCTTTTTGATATCTCCTAGCATCCCTCGCATCTCAAAATCCGCAAGGACTGGAAAGCCAAAGCGCTGACTATACTGCTTAGCAGTCAAGCAATATTGATTGTTGAAGTTGCGGTTTCCAGATCCTACAACTCCCAAGCATTTTGTAGCATTGTCTCCATAGGCAATAAAGTCTGCTACATCGGTCGTCAAAATCTCCACATCCCCGTTGTCTACCCCATTTCCACCCTCTAAATAGGTTGGTAAAAAGGTGATAAAGGGAGTGTCCACTTCAAAAAAGGGCTTGCCCTCCTTGACGAGGTCCTTGACATGGATTTTTTCAATCATGAGGTCTGGATACTGTCCCACTAAATACTCACTTAAACGACCGACAAAACTTTCGGTATTGCCACTCAAACTGATATAAACAAAACATACTTTCATTGGATACTCCAGTTAAACAAGCTTTTCCCCCGCCCCAAGGCCAGAGAAATGATGTTGGTCAAACTTCAAGGAAGGTCCTACTCTTTTCCTTCTCTACTTGCTCGATAGCTTCGTAGTTTAAAGTAGATAATAGCTACATAAACAAGGGCTACCACAACACTTAAAAGGAAGGTCAACATGCTGGACCCGAGAATCAAGGTCCGTAACTTTTCTGAAGTAAAAACTGACGTGTTAGATCGATAAGCCCAGAGAGTATGCAAACTGATGAGGACAAAGGCTCCAATCTGACCAAAATAGGCATAAGAAGCCTTGATGAGGTCTTCCTTACCCAATAAGAAGTAGGCTACAGCCATTAAAGCTCCAATCAACAGAGATAGCAGGAGCCAAGCGACCGGACCGCGTAAGTCGGGGATGAGCTTTTCTAGGAAAAGTACATATTCTTTTTTTTCTAAAGCAGTTGTCAAATTCAAGGCCGCAGCCATTTCATCAGTTAGCGTCACTTTGCTCTCTCCAAAGAAAGACTGAAAGGTCAACATGGTCCCAATAGACGAAAGGACCAGCAAAACATACATGTAAATCGGTTTTTTCTTCATCGTATTCCTCATTTCTACTATCTATCTTATTTATTATATCTTTATCCGATGGGAAGTGCAAGGGGATAGCTGACGGATTCTCTGTCAGCAAAAAAGCTCCCAGCGAATCCAACTATGATTCAAAAGGAGCTTTTTCATTATCACTGTATTTCCTCTAGAAAGTCTAAAGCAAATTAGTTCAAGTGCCAGATGTCTTCGTTGTACTGAGCGATAGTACGGTCAGATGAGAAGAATCCTGCTTTAGCAATGTTGACGATGACTTTATCCAACCATGCGTCACGGTTTTCGTAGTCAGCCAGCATTTGCTCTTTGACTTTGATGTAGTCTTCCAAGTCAAGAAGAGTCATGAACCAGTCTTTGTTGATCAATTCATTGTAAAGACGTTCCAAGCGTTCTTTCTTACCAACTGCAAGAACAGCGTCGCTCACGATAAAGTCAACCAATGGTTTGATCGCTTCTCGAGCGTAGAATTCGCTTGATTTGTAAGCTGATTTTGCGTAAAGATCAATAACAGTTTCTGAATCTTCACCGAAGATGTAGATATTTTCGTCGCCAACCAATTCAGCGATTTCCACGTTAGCCCCGTCCATAGTACCAAGCGTCAAAGCTCCGTTCAACATGAATTTCATGTTACCAGTACCTGAAGCTTCTTTAGAAGCCAATGAGATTTGTTCAGAGATGTCACATGCTGGGATCAAGAAGCTTGCTGCAGTAACGTTGTAGTTTTCAACCATCACTACTTGCAAGTGTGGTGCTACTGCTGGGTCGTTTGCAATCACTTCGGACAAGCAAAGGATCAAGTGGATGATGTCTTGGGCGATGGTGTAGGCAGGAGCTGCTTTACCACCAAAGAAGACTGTGATTGGACGAGCAGGGATATTACCAGCCTTGATGTCCAAGTATTTGTGGATGACATACAAAGCGTTCATTTGTTGACGTTTGTACTCGTGAAGACGTTTGATTTGGATATCAAAGATAGAGTTTGGATTGATTTCCACACCTTGGTGCTCTTTCAAGTGACGAGCCAATTTCCGTTTGTTGTGGGCTTTGATGCTTTCCAATTTTTCTTTGACAGCAGCCTTGTCTTCGTAAGAAAGAAGGTCCTCCAATTTAGAAGCATCATGGTGCCAGTCGCGTCCAAGGATCTCGTCCAAGTAGTGAGACAAGCTTGGGTTGGCATGCATGAGCCAACGACGGAAGGTGATCCCGTTTGTTTTGTTGTTGAATTTTTCTGGGTAAAGGTCGTAGAAGGCCTTCAACTCAGAGTTTTTCAAGATTTCAGTATGGAGAGCAGCAACCCCGTTTACACTGTATCCATAATGGATATCCATGTGGGCCATGTGTACGCGATCATTCTCATCAATGATTTGAACAGCTGGATCTTTGTATTCAGCACGAACACGGCGGTCCAATTCTTCAATGATCGGCACCAAGTGAGGAACCACTTCTTGCAAGAACTCAAGTGGCCATTTCAAGAGCTTCCGCAAGAATCGTGTGGTTGGTATAAGCTGTCATGCTACGTACGATAGAGATCGCTTCATCCATTTCAATACCACGCTCAGTCAAGAGACGGATCAATTCAGGGATGACCATTGATGGGTGAGTATCGTTGATTTGTACAACTGCATAGTCAGCAAGGTCATGCAAGTTGCTTCCTTTTTCGATGGCTTCGTCGATGATCAATTGTGCACCGTTTGAAACCATGAAGTATTGTTGGAAGATACGGAGCAATTCCCCTTGTTTGTCGCTATCGTCTGGGTACAAGAAGAGGGTCAAGTTGCGATCGATATCTGTCTTATCAAAGTTAATACCTTCTTCGATGATGGAAGAATCAACTGATTCCAAGTCAAACAAGCGCAAACGGTTCTTAGTATCGATCTTGTAGCCAGGTACATCGATATCATAAAGTGTTGAAGTCAATGTGAAGTGTGCGAATGGCACTTGGTAGCTACGGCTTGAACGAACGAGCCAGCTTTGATCAGTCAACCATGCATTTGGAATGGTTTCTTGTTGGTTGTTTTTAAGGACTTGTTGGAACAAACCAAAGTGGTAGTTCAAACCGATCCCGTCTCCGTTCAATCCAAGAGTAGAGATAGAGTCGATAAAGCAGGCTGCCAAGCGTCCCAAACCACCGTTACCAAGCGATGGTTCCAATTCTACTTCTTCGACTTCGATCAAGTCTTTGCCAGCGTCAGCCAATTCTTTTTTTGACATCATCGTAAAGACCCAAGTTGATCAAGTTGTTAGACAAGAGTTTACCAATCAAGAACTCAGCTGAGATATAGTAAACTTTTTTCTTACCAGTGTTTAATTTCTTTTGGGCACTTGCTTGCTTGGTGTAATTAAGCAAAGCAATGTACAATTCTTCGTTTGAACATTCTGCAATTGTTTTTTGATGATGGTCAATCACATATTTTTGTAATGATTCCATGTTGGGTATCTCCTTTGTTTCAACAATTTAATAGGGGGAAGTTTGCTGAAATCAGCAAACTTTCTAAAACGATTATTTTTCTGCTTTTTTCGCTTCTTCTTTCACCAAGTCAGTATTTTCACGACGATAGATGGTTGTGAAATCAAGCAATTCTTGCTCAACAGCCGGCGTCAATTGATCCGCTGTCATCCGCCATGCCCAGTTCCCACCAAGAGTAGATGGGAAGTTCATCCGCGCTGAGCCATCCAACTCTAACAAGTCTTGCATGGTAGCGATGGCCATAAAGCTGACAGAAGCAAAGACGGTACGAAGCATGGCATGTGGAACAGATTCGTATTCTTTCCGGTTGGTATAACGAGCAAGATATTCACGAGTTGGATCGTCAATTTCATTGCGGTACCATCCAAGAACCGTGTTGTTATCATGCGTTCCTGTGTACATAACAGAGTTGTTTGGCGCTAAGTGAGGGCTGTCAATACTTTCATCGTCAGGATTGAAGGCAAATTGAAGAATCTTCATGCCAGGGAAGCCTGTGCGCTCACGAAGCTCGATAACTTCGTCCGTCATGAAGCCAAGGTCTTCTGCGATGATGTTCAAGTCACCGAGTTCTTCTTTCACAGCTGCAAAAAGTTTGTAGCCAGGACCTTTGACCCATTTACCTGGTGCTGCTGTATCAGAACCAGCTGGGATTTCCCAATAAGATTCAAAACCACGGAAGTGGTCGATCCGAACGATGTCATAGATCTTGAAGCTTTCACGCAAGCGTTCAACCCACCATTTATAACCATCTTTGTCCATTGCATCCCAGTCATAGATTGGATTCCCCCAAAGCTGACCAGTTGCTGAGAATTCATCTGGTGGGCATCCTGCAATGCAGGTTGCTTTCCCATTTTCATCCGTTTTAAAGAGGTGAGGGTTGGCCCACATGTCACTTGAATCTTCCGCTACGTAGATTGGCATGTCTCCTACGATTTCAATGTGGTTGTCATTAGCGTATGCTTTCAATTTCAACCATTGTTTAAAGAAGAAATACTGTGTTACTCGATGGTAAGTCAATTTGTCTTCCAATTGAGCGCGGTAAGAGGCAAGGGCTTCCGGTTGACGTGCACGAATCGCCGCATCTGGCCATTCTGTCCATGCTTTTAATTCAAAGTGCTCTTTAATAGCCATGTATTCTGCGAACAATTCCAACCAAGCTGCATTTTGCTCAGCAAAACGGCCGAAGTCATCCCAATCACCGTTTTCAATAAAAGCTTTAACTGCTTTTTCTAGAAGAGGACGACGTTGTTCGAAGATCTTCGCATAGTCTACTTCTGTTGGATCTTGACCAAAATCAACACCTTCAACATCAGATACATCCAAGAGCCCTTGCTCGATCAAGAGATCGAAGTCAATAAAGTGGGTATTCCCTGCAAAAGCCGAGAAGGATTGATATGGAGAATCTCCATAACTGGTTGTTCCGAGAGGCAAAATTTGCCAATACCGTTGCTTAGTCCGAACCAGGAAATCCACAAAATCGTAAGCTACTTGACCAAACGAACCGATTCCATACTTCCCAGGCAAGGATGAAATGTGCATCAAGACACCACTTTGGCGTTTTTTCATTGAGGGTACCACCTTTAGTTTAATATTTTTTGTTTCAAAGAAAAAATAGACTAGACTTCTACACTGTTTCTGATCCAACTCCGACTCTCAGAAAGAATAGAAGAAGCCCAGCCATCAGACATAGAACGGAATTTAACCTATTTATAAATGACCCTAGGTCATCTTTATGCAACGTCCAAGGAAAACGTTTGCGTTACGTGTCCATTATAAAGCATTCCTGCGGTTTATGCAAGAGGTTTCCTAAACTTTTATGATTTTTTCTGCAGGTTCATCCCATGCCTAGTTTAACCCTTTCTTATTCTCTTGTCAACTATTTGTGTGTATATATATAGAAGATAAAAAAATTTTAAAAATTTTTGCACAAAGAGCTTGCAAACGTTTTCTCCCTGTGATATACTATTCGTGTTAAGGAAAACGTTTGTCTAAAACGTTTTCAACTAATAATCTTATTTTTTTATTCTTTAGGAGGAATAAATCATGAAACGCACAATTCTTCGAAGCGCTGCTGTACTTGGTACAGTTGGATTCGCATCACTTCTTTTGGTAGCTTGTGGAGGCAAAAAAGACGACACTTCTGCTTCTGAAAACGAGTTGACAGTATACGTTGACAATGGTTACAAAGCTTACATGGAAGAAGCTGCGAAAGCTTTTGAAAAAGAAAGTGGAACAAAAGTAACTATCAAGACAGGTGACGCTCTTGGTGGATTGGACAAATTGTCTCTTGACAACCAATCTGGTAAAGCTCCAGACGTTATGATGGCACCATACGACCGCGTAGGTGGTCTTGGTAACGACGGTCAATTGGCTGAAGTGAAATTGAACAAAGACAGCAAGACTGACAAAACAACTGAATCACTTGTAACAAACGGTGGTAAAGTATATGGTGCACCAGCAGTTATCGAAACATTGGTTCTTTACTACAACAAAGACCTCATCCAAGAAGCTCCAAAAACATTTGGTGAACTTGAAGAATTAGCAAAAGACAGCAAGTATGACTTCTCTGGTGAAGCTGGTAAAAATACTGCCTTCCTTGCCGACTGGACTAACTTCTACTATGCATACGGACTCCTTTCAGGTAACGGTGGATATGTCTTCGGTAAAGGTGGTACAGATCCAAAAGACATTGGTTTGAACAACCAAGGTGCTATCGATGGTATCGAATACGCGAAAACTTGGTATGCTAAATGGCCTAAAGGATTGCAAGACACTAAAGGTGCTGCAAACTTCATCCAAACTCAATTCCAAGAAGGTAAGACAGCTGCCATCATCGATGGTCCATGGAAAGCAGCTTCATTGAAAGAAGCAAAAGTAAACTACGGTGTAGCAACTATCCCTACCCTTCCAAACGGAAAAGCTTACTCTGCCTTCGGTGGTGGTAAAGCTTGGGTTATCCCTGCAGGTGCTAACCACCCTGAAGCAGCCCAAAAATTCGTTGACTTCTTGACTACAACTGATCAACAAAAAGCCTTATACGATAAGACTAACGAAGTGCCAGCTAACACAGAAGCTCGTGAATACGCTGTTGGTAAAAACGATGAGTTGACTGCTGCCGTTGTTAAACAGTTTGAAAATGCACAACCAATGCCAAACATCTCTGAAATGAGTACTGTTTGGGATCCAGCTGCAACTATGCTCTTCGACGCTGTAAGTGGTAAGAAATCTGCTAAAGATGCCGCTGACGATGCTGTTAAATTAATCAAAGAAACTATCGAACAAAAATTCGGTGGCAAGTAATACAGTTCCCAAGGGGCTGGGAAAGTTTCCCAGCCTTTCATTGTGATGTGGCCTCTGGTCGCTCACTTATAAGGAGTCGATATGGAAACACAACAAAACCCAAAAAAGGCAATGTGGTTATCCCTCATTCCTGGTTTGGGACAAATCTATAACAAACAGAAAGCAAAAGGATACATCTTCCTTGGTGTAACCCTTGTCTTTCTCGCTTACTTTTTCGGTATTGGTTTGGAGGAATTGTCCAAACTCGTTACTCTCGGTACTGTCCGTGGAAAAGATAATTCTCTTTTTATCTTGATTCGTGGTGCCTTCCACTTAATTATCACCGTCGTTTATTTGATGTTCTACGCTCTAAATATCAAAGATGCGGGTACTGTAGCTAAGCGGATTAATAACGGTATTCGAGTGCCGATGACACTCAAAGAGATGGTGAATGCTATCTATGAAAATGGCTTCCCCTATCTCTTGATCATCCCTTCTTATATTGCCATGACCTTTGCAATCATCTTCCCTGTTTTGGTTACCTTGATGATTGCCTTTACCAACTACGACTTTAAGCATACAGCTCGCTTTACGCTCCTTGATTGGATCGGACTTCAAAACTTCACCAACATGTGGACTTTGAGTACCTTCCGTTCTGCCTTTACATCTGTATTGGGCTGGACCTTAATCTGGGCTTTGGCAGCTTCAACTCTTCAAATCGTTCTTGGTATCTTGACAGCCATTATTTCCAACCAACCATTCATTAAAGGAAAACGCATCTTCGGTGTTATCTTCCTTCTTCCTTGGGCGGTTCCTGCCTTCATCACGATCTTGACCTTCTCAAACATGTTCAACGATAGTATCGGGGCCATCAATGCGCAAGTCCTTCCGCTCTTTGCGAAGATTTTCCCATTCTTGGATGGGGTTCTCATTCCTTGGAAAACAGATCCTACTTGGACGAAAATTGCTTTGATTATGATGCAAGGTTGGCTCGGCTTCCCTTACATTTACGTCTTGACACTCGGAATCTTGCAATCTATTCCAAACGATCTTTACGAAGCAGCCTATATTGATGGGGCCAACGCTTGGCAAAAATTCCGCAACATTACCTTCCCAATGATTTTGGCGGTTGCGGCACCAACGCTCATCAGCCAATACACCTTCAACTTTAACAACTTCTCCATTATCTACCTCTTTAACGATGGTGGTCCTGGATCTGTTGGAGGAAATGCTGGTTCGACAGATATCTTGATTTCTTGGATCTATAAATTGACAACGAACTCATCACCTCAATACTCAATGGCTGCTGCGGTTACGTTGATTATCTCTCTGATTGTGATCTCGATCTCGATGATTGCCTTCAAGAAACTGCACGCATTTGATATGGAGGATGTGTAAAATGAAAAATTCAGTTCAATTTAAACGCCGCCTGAATCATTTCTTGACTTACCTCTACTTGGTTGTCCTTTCCATCATCATCATCTATCCCTTGTTGATCACGGTTCTTTCAGCCTTCAAAACGGGTAACGTCAGTGCCTTTACGCTTGATTTCAGTGGCAGTCTCAGCTTTGATAACTTCCAAAAACTCTTTACGGATACCCTATATGGTACTTGGTATCTCAACACCTTGATTATCGCCATTATTACCATGGTTGCTCAAACATCCATCATTACCTTGGCAGGGTATGCTTACAGCCGCTATAACTTCTTGGCTCGTAAGCAAAGTTTGGTCTTCTTCTTGATTATCCAAATGGTCCCTACCATGGCTGCTTTGACTGCCTTCTTCGTTATGGCTCTTATGTTGAATGCCTTGAACCACAGTTGGTTCCTGATCTTCCTCTATGTCGGTGGGGGAATCCCAATGAACGCATGGTTGATGAAGGGTTACTTCGATACAGTCCCAATTTCACTTGATGAATCTGCAAAATTGGATGGTGCTGGACACTTCCGTCGCTTCTGGCAAATCGTCCTTCCATTGGTTCGCCCAATGATTGCGGTCCAAGCTCTTTGGGCCTTCATGGGACCTTTTGGAGACTACATCTTGTCTAAATTCTTGCTTCGCGATGAAATCAATTACACGGTAGCTGTTGGGCTTCAGACCTTTATCAGCGACCAAAAAAATCAAAAGATTGCCTTCTTTGCGGCAGGTGCGATTCTGATTGCAGTCCCAATCTGTGTGCTGTTCTTCTTCCTTCAAAAGAACTTTGTTTCAGGCTTGACAGCTGGTGGGGATAAAGGATAAAATAAACTTTTCTATAACCTTCCAGCAATGATGAAAAGAACGAAATTTTCTCTCGTGCTTTTCTCCCAGTCACATAAATTTTATCTTTAAGGAAAGGATGGGAGTGGGACAAGGATAGCAAGTTGATTGATTTGCTACCGGTCTTCCTCCCATCTTTGGTTAAGGATAAAATCTTGTTATGCTCTCCATACAAGGGAAATCCATCCCGGAGATTAGAAAGGTCTCTTCATGCCCTATCCATTTAATTATTTCCAGCCTTTTTCAGGTAAGAAAAGCATTTGCGAACCGCAAACAACTCAACTGGTTCCAAATGATCTTTACCTCACTCTTTCTTCTATCCTTGACCCTGATTCCTGTTGCCGTTCAAAATGCGGAATTACAGACCTACCCCTTAACCACCTTTGTTAGCGATGTCTTTGATCCCTTAACAGAGGATGTTATGAAAGACTTGAAAGAAAATGTCCGTATTGAACAGCATGAACTAGTCTATACCAGTCATTTTGGAGTTCATAAGAACAAAGCTGGCCATGTGATCATTGGTCATCACGAAGGGACTCCATTAGGTGAAAAATTAACCCTCTATTTCGATAAGACCCAACTAGTGATCAGCAGAGAAAATAAAGAACTTGCAAGCATTCCTTATCAGGCAATCAATCAAAAGAGTCTTGAAAACAAAGATGCTTTAAGCCAAGCCATTTCCAAAGATTGGTTCCAAGCCAATCGATTGGCAGTTAGTCTCTTCCTCGTCCTCTTTTCAGGTTTCTTATCTGCTGTGAATTTTGCAATTTTAGTATTCGGTGCTTCTTTCTTCCTCTATCTAACAAGAAAGTCGCGTCTCTTCTCTTTAAAGACTTTCAAAGAATGCTTCAATTTCACCATCAACTGTCTAGGTTTTCCTATTCTCGCCAGTGTTTTGGTTAGTTTAGTATTCCACCAAGTCTTTACAACAACCATCTTGATCCAAAATATCCTATTTGTCTTATTCCTAGCGCTCGCCTTCTATAAGACTCATTTCCGGGATCCTGATTATAAACCTTAAGGAGGTCTTTTATGCGTGTCACCATCAAAGATGTCGCCAAACATGCTGGCGTTGCACCATCTACCGTTACACGAGTGATTCAAAACAAATCTACTATTAGTGAAGAAACCAAAAAACGGGTTCGCGCTGCCATGAAAGAACTGGATTACCACCCAAATCTTAATGCTCGTAGCTTAGTGAGCCAGTCCAGTCAGGTGATTGCCCTGGTCTTACCTGATGAAAGTGATGTGTTTTTCCAAAACCCATTCTTCCCAACGGTTCTCCGGGGAATTAGCCAAGTTGCTTCTGACTATGACTATGCTATCCAAATCTGCACAGGAACGGATGAAACCCACCGTTTAGAACAGCTTAAGCAGATGATTTATGGAAAACGGGTGGATGGACTGATCTTCCTTTATTCTAAGTTGGGGGATCCACTGGTTGACTTCTGTATTCAAGATAAATTCCCTTTCCTAATCTTAGGAAAAGCAACCTCACCGTTCGTATCCTTAGTTGATAATGACAATATTAAAGCAGCTTTTGATGCGACCGAATATTTTATCAATAAGGGATACCAACACATCGCCTTTGTTGGAGGAAATAAGGAATTAGCCGTATCCCAAGACCGTTACAAGGGCTACCAAGAAGCTCTTGCCAGTCACCAAATCCCACTTCGTGAGGAATTGGTCAAATTCTCCTTCGGTTTCTTGCTAGAGGAGAATTCCTATCAAATCATGGATACCCTGCCTTTTGAAGAACTAGAGGCACTTATGACAACAGATATTCTGGTTGCTGAAGGGGTTCGGAGATACTTGAGTGACAAACAGGTCGATCTTCCAATCATCTCCTTTGACTCCATTAAACCACGGATTCCTATTGACGCCTATATTGATATCAATACGGTAGAACTAGGACGTGAATCTGTCAGAACCTTACTCCAAATTATTAAAGACAATAAGGAAAACAAAACTGTTTGCTACAGACAACTCATTGAACACTCGATTATTGAACTTTAGGAGAACCTATGACCACACACTTTGCAGCTTATTTAGATGACCAAGACTTGATTCGCATGGAAGGAGGAGAGAACGTAACGGCCTTTCTTCCTTTTACATTGACGTCTGGTTCGAAAACGATTGAACTCTTGCCGACAGAGGAAGAAAAAACTCTTCGAAGCCCCCTTCCCATCGACATGAGTCAAAGCTATACTCTCTCCAACGCTAAAGGAGAAACCTGCCTCCTCCACTACCGGGATATTGTCCGCCAACCCATCTTTGATCAGCTATATGCTTATGATGGAGAGGATTTAGGAGCTCATTACTCAAAAGAAAAAACGACCTTTGCCTTCTGGGCTCCCATTTCTCAAGAGGTTGAGCTCTTGATCAACCAAACTACCTACCCGATGGAGCGGACAGAAAAAGGGGTTTGGCGTCTAGAACTTGAGGGAGATTGGGAAAAAGCCTCTTACTACTACCAACATCAAGTCAACGGTGTAACCCATATCGTTCATGATCCTTATGCTCTTTCTTCTGAAGCCAATTCAGGAGCTAGCTATGTCATCGACCGACACAAGATTGAACGCCCCATTCAGCGTGCAACGACGCAATTGGATCCGACTGAGGCCATTATTTATGAACTGAGTGTCCGTGATTTCTCCATGCAAAAAGAAGCTGGTTTCCATCATCCTGGAACCTTCCCAGCCCTCTTAGAATCTCCTAAGCATGGAGAACAGACCTTTGGCTTTGACTATTTGAAATCCCTGGGCATTACTCATATTCAGCTCTTGCCCCTCTATGATTTTGGTAGCGTAGATGAAACCAATCCCGCTGCCGGCTATAATTGGGGTTATGATCCTGTGCAATACAATGTCCCTGAAGGAAGTTTTTGCACCCAACCAAACGATCCTTATCAACGGATCATCGAGTTGCAACAAGTGATTGATGCCTATCATGAAGCAGATATCAGTCTCATCATGGATGTGGTTTATAACCATGTCTACTTGTCTGATGACTTTGCCTTTGAGCGGATTGTCCCTGGCTATTTCTACCGTTATGACCAAAACCGACAGCGAACCAACGGGACCTTCTGTGGCAACGATGTAGCCAGTGAACGAGCTATGGTTCGCAACTACATCAAACAATCTGTCAAACAGTGGGTCCAACTCTACGGCTTTGATGGCTTCCGCTTTGACCTCATGGGAATCCTCGATCATCAAACCATGATGGAAATTCAAGAAGAATTAACCGCTATTTATCCCAATATTTACCTCTATGGGGAGGGTTGGAAGATGGATACTGGACTGGAGCCAGATCTCCTCGCTCATCAATATAACGCAGAGCAACTCCGTCCTTATGGTTTCTTTAGTGACAATTTCCGTGATACCATTAAACGTAGTATCTTAAATGAAGGGCGAGTAGACAGTCCTTATCAGGCCAATGATCTTGCTAATGTCTTGACAGCTAATATTGGATGTAAAGGAGCCCCTCACTTTGTTCGTCCTCAACAGGCGATTAACTATGTAGAGTGCCATGACAATGCGACCTTCTATGATTATCTCAAAGTGGAAGATCCTACCATTTCACCAGAACTTCGTCATACTAAAGCCCGTCTTGGCTTGCATTTGGTTCTCTTAGCTCAAGGAGTCCCTTTCCTTCATGCTGGCCAAGAATTCTATCGAAGTAAAGGCCTAGAAGAAAACACCTATAATCTGCCAGATAGCCTAAACCAGCTAGATTGGCTTTCCTCTATGTCTTACGAGACAGACATTCAGTTCCTGCGCGAATTGACTGCCTATCGTAAAAAGGAAGAGCTCCTCCGCCTTGTGAATGCCCAAGCCATTCGTGACTATTGTCAAGTTACTTGGACTTCGGTGAACACCTTCTCATACAGCATCGAGAAAGATGGGCGTAAGCTTCTTATCCTGGTCAACCTTGGGGATCAAGAATGGACTTATCGACTCAAACAATCTGCAAAATTAGCGATTTCCTACCCTCATGTGTATGGGAGAGAGCAAGAACTTTCTCAAGAAGAATTTACCATTCCAGCCCATGGTGGATCTTGGTAGAACAAGCATAAAAAAATTCCTGCAAGAAGTTCTTGCAGGAATTTTTTAATCTTCCACTTCGACAAAGCGTCCAATAATATGAACGTTTTCGGATATGGTAATAAAAGCTTGAGGATCAGCCTTTTTCATGAGAAGTTTAAACTCATTAAACTCTGCTCGTGTAATAACGGTGAGCAAGACTGCTTTTTCCTGATGATTGTAGGTTCCTTCCGCATTGTGAATAATGGTGGCACCACGATGCAAACGTTTATGAATTTTCTCAATAATCTCCTCAGGATGGCTGGTGACAATCATAGCCTGCATCCGTTTCTGCTTGGTAAAGACAGCATCTGTCACCCTACTAGAAACAAAAATCGTAATCATCGAATAGAGAGCGTACTTCCAACCAAAGGTCATCCCGGCAATCAACATGATGGTCCCATTGACGATGAGAGATATTTTCCCGACATTCTTACCCGTTCGTTTTCGAATGGTCAAACTAACAATGTCGGTTCCCCCACTGGAGATATTGTTCCGAAGCGCAAATCCGATCCCTGTCCCCATAACAACCCCCCCAAAGAGAGCATTCATAATAGGATCATTGGTCAGAGTAACCACTGGCATAAATTGGATAAAGAAGGAACTCATAGACACCGTGATAAAGGTGAAAATAGTAAACTTATGGCCAATTTGATACCAAGCGATGATCATCAAAGGGAGGTTGATGGCATAAAAGGATAGCGAAACTGGAATGGTAAAGCCTAAAAATCGATCACTAAGGGCGGATATAATCTGAGCCAATCCTGTCGCACCACTGGAATACACTCTTCCAGGCTGGAAAAAGAAGTTCACGGCAACCGCAGACAAGAAGCCATAGACCAAAGAAGCCGAAATCTTTTCATCATACTTCTCTCGGGAAATACTTTTTAAGACCCTTAGTAATTTAAAGTTATAGGCCATTCTTCGTATATAATAACGCAAGATTTTGCCTAAGTGAGTTTTTTTCATGATTATCTCTCAATTCATAAATAAAGGGAAAATCCCACAAGTAACTTCTGGGGATTTTCCGCTTTTACTATCCTTATTCCTCAGTTTTTACTTCTACTTGAAGACTTAACTCTTCCAGTTGTTTATCAGCTACTGCAGATGGAGCTTGTGTCATCGGATCTGTAGCCTTGTTATTTTTAGGGAAGGCAATGACTTCACGGATATTTTCCTCCCCAGCAAGGAGCATAACAAAACGGTCTAAACCAAGAGCCAATCCACCATGTGGAGGGAAGCCATAATCCATAGCCTCTAGCAAGAAACCAAATTGTTCTGTCGCATCCTCTTTTGAAAAACCGAGTGCTGTAAACATGCGTTCTTGCAAAGCTTTTTGGTTGATCCGGAGACTTCCTCCTCCGAGTTCATAGCCATTGAGGACGATGTCATAGGCAATAGCACGAACCTTGGCAAGGTCTCCCTCTAATTCATGAGCTGTATCTGCTTGCGGGAGTGTAAAGGGATGGTGGGCACTCATGTAACGGTCTTCCTCTTCTGACCATTCAAACATCGGCCAATCTACCACCCAGAGGAAGTTGAATTGACTGTTATCAATGAGGTCTAAGTCCTTTGCAATCCGGCAACGAAGAGCGCCAAGTGTTGCGTTGGCAATTTCTAAGGTATCTGCTACAAAGAGAACCAAGTCCTTCTCTTCTAATTGTAAAGCATCTGTCAACTCAGTTGTCAGATCTGTCAAGAACTTGGCAACTGGTCCATTTAAAGCACCATCAGCTACCTTGACCCAAGCAAGGCCCTTAGCTCCATATTGCTTAGCCACTTCAGTCATCTTGTCAATATCTTTACGAGAGTAGTGGTCAGCTGCTCCTTTCACTACAATGGCCTTTACAGCTGGTGCTTCCGAGAAGACCTTGAAGTCTACACCCTTTACAAGTTCTGTCAAGTCTGTTAAGAGCATATCAAAACGAGTATCTGGTTTGTCTGATCCATAAAGCGCTATGGCATCGTCGTAGTTCATACGTGGGAAAGGTAGTGTCACTTTAATTCCTTTGGTTTCTTTCATGACACGGGCAATCAAGCCTTCTGTGATATCTTGAATTTCTTGCTCTGTCAGGAAGGACGTTTCCAAATCGACCTGTGTAAACTCAGGTTGACGGTCCCCACGTAAATCTTCATCACGGAAACATTTGACGATTTGATAATAGCGGTCAAAGCCAGCATTCATCAACAACTGTTTGGTAATTTGGGGACTTTGTGGCAAGGCATAAAAGTGTCCTTTGTTGACACGAGATGGAACTAGATAGTCACGCGCCCCTTCTGGTGTTGACTTAGAAAGGAAAGGTGTCTCCACATCAATAAATTCTAACTCATCCAAATAGTTGCGGATAGAATGCGTTACCTTGGCACGTAATTTCAAGTTTTCCAACATTTCTGGACGACGCAAGTCCAAATATCGATAGCGTAGACGGGTATCATCGTTAGCTTCAATGCCGTCCTTGATCTCAAATGGCGTGGTTTTTGCCGTATTAAGGACAGTCAAAGAAGAAACATGCATTTCAACCTTACCTGTTGCAATTTTATCATTGGCTTGCTGTCTGGCAGCAACTTGACCTGTCACTTCGATCACATACTCGCTACGAAGACTTTCGGCCGTTGCCATCACTTCTTGACTAACGGTTTCTGGATTGATGACCAATTGCATAATCCCTTCACGGTCACGCAAATCAATAAAGATCAATCCTCCTAAATCCCGACGTCGACTAACCCAACCTTTGAGGGTCAATTCTTGTCCAATGTGTTCCTCACGAACACGTCCAGCATACATGGAACGTTTCATTCTATTTTTACTCTCCAAACTAATATTCTTCCTTCTATTTTACCATAAAGGCTTTAAAGATAAGTACTTTTCAGGATTTTTTCCATAAAATTTCCCCGTTTCAGATGGTCTTACTGATGAGAATCTTTGCTCGCATCACCCTTTTTCTTATTTGCGCTTCCTTCATAAAGTGTCGGAACGAACACTTTCATTAAAGAAGCAGTGCCAAAGCGCATAATAGCTGCCAAGATCCCAAAGATTGGGGCCAGGAATCGAAAAAAGAAATCCCCTTTAACCAGCAAGGTCAGAAGTCCTGTAATCAGAAAGATGGCTAGTCCTTGAACCAAGGCGTATAAAGTAATTTTCTTCATCTCTAAAAATTTAAACTCCTCTCTTTTATATCACAAAAATTTAAGAGAATCCTTACTTATCCACAATTTTTATTCAAGTTGTCCACAGAATTGTGGATAACTTGAATAATATGGGGAAAAAGGAGACTAAAAATGCTTAAAATCCATGATTTTCGTCTAGAATCCAGATTCCTTCTTATCCACATCTGTCAATAAGTTGGGAAATCATAGGAAAAAGGCTGAGTTTAGAGTTGCTCAACCTCTTTACTTTTACTTACTGAAATTGATCTGGTTGTCCTTTGTAGACAGCCCAATCCTTACTCAGGAATCGTTCATTAATCTTGTATTCAGGAGCAGGTTGAGGATTGGAAACAAAGGGGTCAACAACCTTATCAAAGGCCAACCAACCATTCCATCCCATATGGATGGTATCTTGCATAAAGTAGGGCTTATCTCCATCTTTAGAAAAGTCAGCAATATTGGTAAAGCCTTGGCTTTCTAGTTGGTAGCGAATCTTTTCAACCGTCTTTTGGTACATATCTCTGCTCAGCCCAGTATAAGCCATCCATTTGGAGTTAACAGGGGGTATGACAAAAAGAACATTGGTCCGCGATTGAGCAAACTGATCTAAGACCAATTGCAAATCATTGTATTCAGGCGATTGGAGATAAGATTCTTTCTTTTGAAATCCTTTCAGTTTCTTTAACTTTCTAGCAATTCGACTTTTATAGAAACTATTACTGATTCCCAGCTTGTTATTGCTAGTTTTTTTCTTAGCTTCTGCTGTCGCCATCTCTTTTAGGGCATCATAAGAGAAGCTATCCGGTAGGCGATCTAGGCGGGACAGAACTTTTTTCTCATAGTTGCTATTATTCATAGCCATAAAGGTGCTAAAGAAGGCATCCTCTCGACGAACAAACCGCATAAAGGTCTGATTAAGCCCTTTTTCAAAACCCGATAAAGGTTTCCCATTTGATAGCTTTTCAAGCGCACTCTGCATAGCAACATTTGGATATTGTTGCAAGAGACGGCTTGCTGCATACTGGCTTGCTGGTCCAACTTCTTGGTTAGCCAAAAAACTAGTTAATTGATCGCTGTTAAAGTATTGTTGGAAGGCCGATGAATCATAACCGTCCTTCGTAAACCACTGGGGAGATACCACATAGACAGCCGTTTTCCCTTCTAGTTGAGGAAGAATTTGCTGCATCCCAAAATATTGGTTCAAGGACGCTGGCCCTCGTTGTCCTAAAAAGTACGGACGATAAGAGCGATCATACTTCTCTGCTAGTACTGCTGGGTGGACGATGTCAAATCGCAACCATTCGCTGGAACCAAAGAAGGGTACAAAACGATAGTTGGGATCCCCGAGTGCTTCTTCCTTACGGGCGCGACTTTTAAAACCTTCTGCTGTCAAGCTGACCGCTGCTTTCTTCTCCTCTGTCAGATTGTGTTTGTGGTTAATCGGATAGAAAAAGAGAAGAGTAGCGACAAGAGCCATGGCGCAAAAGACCGGGCCCAGAATCAGCCACAATCGTTTAAGCATTCTGAAGCTCCATGACGCCTTCTACGATTTTGTTGGCTGTATTCCAGTCATCACGACCAAATTCAGATACTGGAACCCGAATATCGAATCGGTTTTCCAATTCCACAATCAACTCAACGGTTCCCATGCTATCAAGGACACCAGCATCAAAGAGATCCTCATCCATCATGTCTGAGACATCTTCCATAAACAATTCGTCAATAATTTCAATTACTTGTGATTTTACATCCATTTTTCATTTTTCCTTTTCTTATTTTATTTTTGGAAACCATTGCTGATCCAAGAAGCCTGAGAAGATCAGGAAGGACAGCATAACGGTATTGAAGGTAATAAAGATTCCAAGAGCCTGGGTCCAGCGATTGTCTGGTAGGGGCTCTAGCCCTTTTGCTTTACGTTCTTTATTGATTGTTTTTTTCTTCCGAAGCCAGGCATCATTGATCACAAGACCAAGTCCGTGGAAAAGCCCATAGGCTATATAATACCAGGTCACTCCATGCCAGAAGCCCATGACCAACATGTTGATGATATAGGCAACGTTTGACGTTGTAATCCGACTCTGAAAGACCTTGTTTCGCATCAAAACCATGACCAGACGCATAAAGACAAAGTCACGGAACCAGAAGGACAAGCTCATGTGCCAACGATTCCAAAATTCCTTCAAATCACGTGATTTGAAAGGAAGGTTAAAGTTGATTGGGCTCTTAATTCCCATCAAATTAGATGCCGCAAGGGCAAACATGGAATAGCCTGCAAAGTCAAAGAAGAGATCTAAACCAAAGACGTACATCACCCCTAAGGTTCCTAGGTTAAAGACGCCCCCTTGAAGAAGGGCATAGGTCTTGACATGTCCAAGTAAGAGGTGGCCAAAGATATGAGCTAAAATAAACTTATAGAGGAAGCCAAGCATGATATACTTGACACTCTGCTCCAGCATATCGAGAAGCTCATCTCGATCTGGAATCGTTAGGTAGTCTTCATTGAAGCGTTTGAAACGATCAATCGGTCCACTTGAGAAGGTTGGCATAAAGAGCAAGAAACGCAAGAATTCCCAGAGACTAAAATCTTTGAGAGTTCCATCTCGCATCTCGATAATCATACCCACTGCTCGGAAGGTCAGATAGGAGATCCCAAGGAAGCCCATCCAAGACTGGGTACCATCAATGGCTGGTTGCACCTTCACGAAAACCAAGGGCAAAACGACCAAGAAAGAGTGAAGGTAAAAAACCCACTTGTTATCATGCTGGCTTCGATAGAATTTATAGGAGTAGACCCAGCAAATCTGCCAAAGGAGATAGAAAAGAACCGCATAGATTTGTTTCAAATCCGTCCCAGTCAGCATCAAAACAATAAAGGCGAGGCTGACCAAGGCTTCATAAACTGGGAAACGCTTCTTAAAGAAGAGGCCAACAAAGACAGGCAATAAGGCGCCAATCAGATAAATAAAGTAGATCGGGGTCCCATAGGGTTCTAAATGAGGGAGCTGTTTCAAAAACTCGATCATCGGTTGTTAACCTCACTAATCAACCCTTTGATGTCGATTTTCCCATTTGGCGTCAGTGGTAGGCTCTCACGATAAAGGAATTTTGAAGGCATCATATAAGACATCATGATGTGCTCCAAGTCTTCTTTGATCGCCTTGGTAATATCAATCTCACGTTCAAATTGCTCTTTGACGCCATCTTTTAAGATGACATAGGCCAAGAGATTTTGAACCTTGTGATCTTTGTTGTAGCGTGGCACTGCAACAGCCGAGTCGATGTACTGAGATTTGTTCAAGTTTTGAGAAACATCTTCTAGCTCAATGCGGTAGCCGTTAAACTTGATCTGGAAGTCCATCCGACCACCATAGAGAAGAAGACCTTCATCTGTCATGGTTCCGACATCTCCCGTATGGTAGGCTGGAAGTCCTTCAAATTCGAAGAAGGCTTCCGCTGTTTTCTCTGGATTATTCATATAACCTTTTGAAACAGCCGGTCCAGACACGATGATCTCTCCTTGCTCACCATTTGGCAATTTATTACCTTCCTCATCAATGATGAAGGTTGGAGAATCTTCTTTGGTATAACCAATTGGCAAGCGTTTAAGTGTCGCTAGCATCTCATCTGTGATAGCAACCGCCGACAAAGCAACCGTTGCTTCCGTTGGCCCATAGGCATTGATGATGCGCGCATTTGGGAAACGCTCACGCAGTTTTTGAGCAGTTTTAACCGTTAACTCTTCCCCATCAAAGTAGAAATGGGTAATGCCTGGCATCTTTTCAGCATTGAAATCTTCAGACAGCATGGCCATATCTGCAAAAGATGGTGTTGAAGTCCAGATAGCAATTGGGAGAGAAAAGATGGTCGCAAAGAGTTGTTTAAAGTCTTGAGTGATGGCTGATGGAAGGGCAAAAAGCGTTCCTCCAAGAGCCAAAGTTGGTGCCCAGTACATAACAGATAAGTCAAAGGAATAGGGTGGTTGCGCCAACATTTGCGGGACGCTCTGGCGTCGCAAATTCCTTGTCTGTAATCATCCAGTTGGTGAAGCTGAGCAAGTTATCATGCGAAATTTGCACTCCTTTTGGTTTCCCAGTTGTTCCTGAAGTAAAGATGATGTAGTAGTTATCATCCCCTTTGACCGGATGTTGCAAATCATAGGCATGCTGAGCCGCATAAGCTGACGCACTTGCTCCAAGGACATGATTGGAGCAGCTGGGTTTTCAATTGGAAACTCATTGATGGCGATGATTAAGCTTGGCTCTGCTACTTCAACAATGGCAGACACGCGCTCCAAGGCAGAGTGGCTATCAATTGGGATATAAGCATGACCAGTTTTGGTCAAGGCCACAAAGCTTGCTAACATTTCATATTCTTGGCCACCAAAGACCACAACAGGTGACTTTTCAGGAAGTCCCATTTGGTCAATATGGGCTGCTAAGCTATCTGAATCAGCCTTCAATTGACCATAGGTGTGCTCTTCTCCAAGGACATTGTAGACAGGATAGTCTGGTTGCAGTTGGGCGAAGCGCTCAATCGCCTCGATCATATCAGTAATTGGTTGGTTTGACACGGTAGGGATCTCCTTTAGAATTCATTGTAAATAAAGCCACCTTGACCTTGACCAAGGTAACTAAAGAAATAGAGTAGGGCTAAGAAAATAACGAAATACAAGATTGTTTGCCCTATAAATTTATAAAGTGTTTTATGTTTCATCTTTTTCACTCTTCATTTTGATTTTCACTGACTATTTTACCATTTTTTGTTCAGTCATAGCAATCCAAACACAAGGAAAAAATACTAGAAAACGTTACCATAAGAGACGATTGAGATCTGACCTTAGATCGATTGTTTTCCTGATTTAAGTCAACCATCAATCTTGCCGTTCCGAACTCTGACGAATCAACTCCAAGCACTTGTCTAGATCTACATCTCTTTCAAAATGGTCGGGAGTCCAGGGAATTTCTATATCCGGTTTAACACCTTGATCCGTCATTCTTTTGCCTTGATCCACGCTTAGACAGCGAGAAGTAGGAAACATCAATCGATAATCACCATAATCAACGATACAACAATTGGAATAGTCTAAAATCCCAAGAGTTGGTCTACCTACCACCGTTACCTTCTTAAACTGCTTCATCATCTGGACAAAGTTATCCCCAGATGAAGCGCAATAGATATCTGATAAGATAAAGATCCGTTCGGGATATTGGCCTCCTCTAACCTCTGGGAAGAATTCCTCACTTTCTTGCTGATACGGTATATAGCCTTTTCCCTGATGGCGGAGTAACTCCTCTTTCATCTCTTCCAGCAGTTTAACCGTTTCAGGACTAATTTCTTCCTGTTGCATCCAGTCCTCAAAATCTTTCAAGCGCAAATCGACATTGCGTTCCGTGTAGAGAATTTCCATGCCATCATCGTCCCAGTCAAGCGAATCATAGCCCTGATCCTTCTCTAAGCCTAGATGTAATAGAGGGAAGTATAAAGAATCTGTCCCTCCGCCGTTCTGTCGGACATCAATGAGAAGGAACTTGACCTCCGTCATCATCGGTAAGCACTCTTGGTATACCCGACTAATAGCTCCTTCATCCATAAAGTTATCCAGACGAAGGTAAAGGATCTCATCGTCTAATCGTTTCCAAAAGATCTGATCTTGAATCGGCTCTCGACTGAGCGCTACTTCAATGGTCTTTTCTACCCCTTTCCGGAGAAGAGTAACCCTTCTTGACTGAGAGACCAAATCCGCCCATTCTCGATAGTGTCTTTCAGGGGTCTTACTGATAAAATAGTCCTTATGAAGAGACGCTACCTGCTCCAAATCACTTCCATCCAGACTTAGGATCTGGTCCCCTGCTTGGAGACCCGTATCTGCATTCGCCTTTTCAACATAAAGTTGATGGTCCATTACGCGTAAGAGAAAGCCTTTTTGACCAGCTTTTTTATTCTGAAAGGAGATATGGCCAATAATTCCAAAACTAGCTAGGTAGGACCTGACTTGATAAAGAAAGGTATCATCCGTCATATCATCTGTTATTTTTTCTCGAAAAGGCTCTGGATCGCATCCTTTTCGGTCTTTGATGGTAGATGAATCGTGAGTCATAATGGAGACGACATCTTCAAAAATAGCAGTTTTTTTCATAAAGGATTCCTTCATTTTTTAGAAACAGTATACCACTTTTTCCTTAAAAAGTTCTTAAAAGCCTAAAAAGAGGCTGGGACAAAAGTCCTAGCCTCTCAATTGTCTTTGGATTGTCGAGCAAGACGCAGTGGTTGAGTGGGCTCTACTACGCTGCTTTCATCAGCTTTTACAGCCCCTACTCAACTGTGCGGAGGTGGGACGACGAAATCGAATTCTAACGAATTACCGATTTCTGTCCCACTCTCATCTATAAATTCTTTCTTTTCTTAGCCTTCTTGGTCAAGGATACATCGCAATGATGAATTTCTTCTGTTAGGAGGGTCGTCATGGCAAAATCGTCAACTTCTGGTCTCAGATCTACTTCATAATCCAAGGTAAGCTGTTCCCCATTTTGGCTTGTATTAACCGAGATCAAGTCAACTTCTGTACAATTGCGATCCAGCAAACGGCTGATCTTCTCCGCAATCCGTTCTTGAATTTCTACTTGAATCGTCAGGTGACGGCGCCGTTGGTGGTCGGTCTTACTTTGCTTGGTTTCAAGCAAGAGCCAGATAGCTAACAGAAAGGCCGTAAACAAAACTGCCAATAAGAGGTAGCCCGATCCCGCCGCCAAACCAATGATCATGGCTAGAAAAATCGCAATCAATTCTCTCGATCCACTGGTAGCAGACCGGAAACGAATCAAGCTAAAGGTTCCCGCTACTGCAATCGAGGTTCCCAGACTCCCGTTCACCAGGAAAATCACCAGGGTCATCATGCAGGGAAGCAAGGTGAGACTGACGATAAATTCACGTGTATAGAGGGTACGGTATTTGTAGGTCCAAGACAGGGCCAGCCCGAGCACCAGGCTGACGACTAAGGCCAGCATCAGGCGTACCGGATCCACAGTTGCCGTAGCATTGTTAAAAATAGAATCAAATAGATTAGACATAGGCAACACCTGTCCTTTCCTGAATTGGCGTTGGTGCATAATCCAAGCCTTGTGACTTATGGTAGGCACAACTGTATTTCGAAAATTTCTGTTTGACCAGTCCGTACTTATCCAGAATGTCCTTCAGCCACTGAGGTTCTTCACCTGGGGCCTTGATTTCCATAATGATGGTATTTTCTTCTAATAAAGGCTCTCCAGCTTTCCCACGAAGGAGACTGACCTGCTGATCACGATAGACTAGGTTTTGATCCAGGGTGACCCGAATCTTATTGTAAGGATAGCCTTGGATGCTCTTCTTTTCTTTTAAGGACAAACGATCATAATAGATGTACATCTGAGGCTGTAGTCGGTGATCATAGCGCTGACGCAGAGCTTGGATTTCTTGCACCAAGTCCAAATCCTGAATGGTCTGATCCACTAGTCCATCCGTCATGAGGCGGGTAATAGAGGAGGGGTTAGAGACCAAACGGAACTTGTGGCCAATTCCTTCTGCATCCTTTGATTTTACTTCTAGAAAAGCCGGACTATCTACTGTTGGATGCTCTATATAGGTCCGCATCCGGATCTTTTCACGACGGTTCTGTTTAGCAAGGGCATCTTGGATCACATCAAAGTCTTCGGTATCAAAATAGACATTCGAAATCGTGGAAATGGGATAATCATCTTCAACCACATATTTCTTCAAATCTTTCAATAAATCATCCAAGTCTTCTTTATTCACCACATATTTGGTTTCAATCCGCTTGAAGCTAGTCTCTACCGTTTTTTTCATGTATTTCTCCTTTTGTTCTATAAAAGTTGGGCATTTTCTTTATCGTTTTTTGTTGCAAAGCCATGAACCGCTTTACTGGTTCCTTAGTTTAGTGGCTTTTTCTTAAGCTTTCATTAAGCCAAACTTAAAGAAAACTAAAGTTAAGATTCCTTTCAGAAAAACTTTAGGAAACTTTCAGCTAGCAACTTTAGACTAGGAGCATATCAATGGAACGAGAGGAAAAGCTCATGAAATCAAACAAATGGAAATTCTTACTAACGGGGGTCGCGACCCTCACCTTACTGACAGCTTGTAGCCAAGCGTCATCACAATCAGCTACAACAAACAATACCGCCCAAACAACTGCTACTACTAATAAAACAACCAACGCCAACTATTTTACAGATAAGGACAAGGACACCTCTTATGATGAAAGTACAGCCTCTACTGTCAAACTGTCTGGATCTTCTGCAAGTGTATCAGGTGACGGCGTAGCTGTTTCTGGAGACACTGTGACCATCTCGAAGGCCGGAACCTATGTCATCTCTGGTGAATCTAATGGGGTTCAAATCAAGGTCGAAGCAGGTGATTCAGATGATGTTCATATCGTCTTAAAAGGGTTACCATGACCAACACCAACGCGCCAATCTCTGCTACGAAAGCAGGACATGTCTACTTGACTCTAGCAGATGGCACGACCAATACCCTATCTGATTCCAGTTCAAACAACGATGAAGACGCCGATGCGGTCATCTTCTCTAAAGGCGACCTCACCATCAATGGTTCGGGTACGCTCAATATTGATGCCAAGAAGAACAACGGGATCAAGGCCAATGACACTCTCCACATCACTGGCGGAACCTATAAGATCACGGCTGTAGGAGATGCCTTCAACGTCAATGATGAGCTCAATATCACCGGTACGACTATGACCATCGATGCAGATGAAGATGCGGTCAAGGTGGATAACGATGAAGATACATCTGTCGGAACCATGTATCTGTCTGACAATACCATGACCATCTCAGCTGGGGACGATGGTATCCATGCTTCTGGTGATCTGGTCATCGATAGCGGAACCTACAAGGTAAGCGAGTCAGTCGAAGGCCTCGAAGGAAAATCGATCACCATCAACGGAGGGGATATCACCATCTACGCAACCGATGACGGTGTCAATGCGGCCAATGCCAATGCCAACCAAGATGAAATTTTCTTCACCATGAACGGTGGAACCCTCAACGTTGAAGTTGGCCAAGGGGATACCGATCCAATCGACTCAAACGGTAATGTCACTGTGACTGGAGGAACCATCAATTTGACAGGTCAATCCGGCTTTGACTTTGATGGAACGGCCACCTACACAGGAGGTGACATCTATATCAACGGTGAAAAACAAACGGAAATTGTCAACTCCATGCCTGGAGGCGGTGGGGCTCCCGGAGGTGGCGGACCTCAAGGCGGTGGACCTGGTGGTGGACCTCAAGGCGGAGGTCATTAATTTACAATAGGAAACGATGCTCCCTCCAGCTACAAGCTCCAATACTCTCCCAGATTATTGGAAACTCACGAGGGTGGGATGATGAACGAATATTGGATAAAAATCGTTCTATCCCACTCTCTTTTTTCGTGCAATCCCACTCTTTCTAGTATAAAATAGAAGAAAGATACTTATATTTTAGAAAGGAAGATGCCATGATCAAAAGAAAAAAAATCCTCCTCTTCCTACTGACACTCAACCTTTTGTCCCTAACTGCCTGTATACCAGATGTCAAGTTCGACTTTAAAGAAGATTACCCGAGCTCTAGTTCTTCTGTTCGCAAGGGAGAAACTAGCGAAAGCGAAACATCTAAAAGGAACTCTAGCAGTGATCACTCTAGTGAGCAAGAGAGTCACTCTGAAACGATCCCTAGCTCTAGCCAAGTGACAAAACCTCTGGAAAAACTTCCACTCCATGCCAGTGAGGCCCCTCAGGATAAAATATATGCAACTAGAGGTTCAATCGTTTTCTACTACAAGGAAGGGGATACAATCTCTGCCCAAATCCCTTATTTCGAAGGCTATACAAAGAAAATTGTACAGAAGATTCTTGGAAAACCCGATCAAAAACAACAATCAATAAAATACCTGCAAGAGACATTCAAAGAAAGGGAACTCGAAAATGTAAAGGCCCTCTACCAAGATGGAAAAATTACCGAGGAAGAAGCCAAAGCCTTTTTCATGAGTGCAGTCGATCTCTCACAAGCTCTAAACTTCGGATCTACTTATACAATTTTCACCTATAAAAAGGGTAAAATTCAGCTAGTATTTGAAGAAAATCAGCTCATCTATGTCACACCAGATCCGGATGTTCTTTATTTCAAACTATGAAAAAATCCCCTTCTCTCAAAAGAAGGGGATTTTGTTTCACGTGAAACAAACCAAAGGAAGCCTTAATCATCCTCGTACTTCTGTGGACGATAAGCCAACATTCCTAGTCCAGTGCAGGCAGCTAAAACTGTCAGAAGGAAGGCTACTTGCCCACCAATCGCACCTGTTAAAGAAATCGTTTCCCGAAGACCGGATACTGTATAGCTCATTGGAAGAAGTGGATGAATCACCTGGAAGAATCTATTGGTTAAAGCCAACGGATAAGTCCCCGCACTAGAAGCCAATTGGAGAAGCAAGAGAATGAGTGAGAAGAAGGCTCCAATTTTGTTATTCCAAGTTGTCAAGGCGGTAACCACGGACATAAAGGTCACACTTGCAAGAACACAAAGGAAGAGGGTCAAACCTTCATAGTTAGCCGATAGACCAATCATATGAACCGCTCCATAAACCAGGATTCCTGCTGAAATCGCGACAATCCCATTCACCTCTATACGAGCTTTTAGCCAGGCCCAACGACTTTCTGGATGACGACCTGAAGGCAACTTCGCAAAAATCATATTGGTAGAAAGAGCTGCGACGAAGAGGGCGACTGAAATCATATAAGGAGCCATGCCCACTCCATTAACAGGTACATGATCATGGTCTGTTTTAGTCAAGGTGACAGGGCTTGATAAGACCTTAGCATTTTCTTTTTCAGTTGTAGCAACCTTCAATTGTTCCTTAGCGTCAGACAATCCTTGACTCAAGTTTTGGCTTCCTCTTGCTAATTCACCCAAAGCAGTTGTCAATGTTTGTCCCCCTGTAGCTAATTTGCTAGACCCATCTGAGATCTGATTTGCACCATCTGCCAATTTGTCAGCACCAGCTACTAATTGACCTGATTTTTCAGTCAGCTGATTGACACCTGTGACAAGTTGATTGACACCACCTGCCAGCTCAGGAGTCTTACTATTCAATTGTCCAACCCCGTCTGCTAATTTCCCAGCCCCAGCAACTAATTCACCAGACTTATCTGTTAATTGTGTTGCACCTGAAACAAGTTGATTCATACCCAATGTCAAGACAGGCATTTTGCCATTTAACTCACCGAGACCAGAAGCTAATTGATTACTGCCTGCGAGCAGTTCGGAGGACTTGCTATCTAGTTGGGCAACTCCAACCGCTAACTGATGAGCACCAACAGTTAAGGAACTACTATTGGTCTGAAGTTGCGTGGCCCCACTTGCGATTTTATCCACACCATCTGTGTAAGTACTAATCCCTTGATTGATGATTTGACTCGCTGGGAGTAGTTGTCCGGTAACTGCGGATTGCAGATTAGACAATCCACTTGACAAGTCTGTCAAGGCCTTAGAGGCTGTTGGTAAAACTTGATTTGCTGCAGTTTTCAGTTGTGTCAAGCTATTTCCTGTATTCAAACTCCCTTGTATCGTTTGAATAGTTGTCAGGATAGCTTGAGCTGCGGTCTCACTGGAGCTTGGACTAGAGGAGATTGCTGCACTGATTTCCGCTTGTTGATCAGCTGTCATTGCTTGGTAAGCTGTAGTTCCTTGTACACTTGTAAGGATATTGGCCCGATCCGCTTGAGCTGAAGTAAGGATTGATTGGGCTGAACTTGCAATACTTGTCAAGCCAGATGAGAGTTGACTGGTGTCTACTGAAGCATTTTGAATCGCTGCATTTAATTGGTTCAAACCAGCCATCAATTGATCGATCTGAGCAGCTTGACTGGTCGAAGCTTGTAGTTGGCTTGACAAAGTTTGAATACCGGATTCTAATTGAGAAATCCATTTCGAAGAGTCTCAGATTGACTACTTAATTGACCTACTCCTTCTGATAAAGAAGCAACCCCATTTGTATAGCTCACTAAACCACTTGATAAGTTTGACAAACCTGAGTTTAATTGGCCCACACCATTAGTATAATTTCCAAGCCCGTTATTGAGTGTCCCCATTCCAGCCATTAATTGACCAACTCCTGAGGCCAACTGAGGCGTTTGACTCGCCATCTGATTCAATCCAGATCCTAATTCCACTACACCAGATGTATAGGCCGTCAAACCACTATGAAAAGTAGTGAAACCATCATTCAAATGGCTAACCCCAGATACTAAAGCCGGAACTTTTTCTGCCATCTGATGGAGACCATCTCCTACTTGGCCAACTCCATTTGTATAGGTCAATAGGCCTGTACTAAGAGTCCGAGCGCCATTTGAGAAAGTCAAGCTAGAATGAGACAAGGTCGTCAAATGATCTGTTAAAGTTTGACTACCATTTTTTAACTGTTGAGCCCCATTAGCCAGCTTTTGACTTCCTTCTACCGCTGTTCCCATTCCGGTCTTCAAGCTCCCCATCTTTTCAAAAAGAGCACTTGTATAGGTCCGAGTTACATTATCAGCAACTGTTTGCTGGATCTTGGTCATAGCTGTATCGCTCATCTTTCCGGCAATAAAGCTATGGCCACTTGAAGTCTGATAGTCAATCATCAATTGCTCAGGATGATTGGTCAAAATAGAAGCCGCCTTTTCGAAAGGTCCTTTGGAAGGGTGATGACCATATAATAATCCCCCTTTTCTAGCCCTTCTTTGGCTTCTTTTTCCTCTACAATATGAAAATCCAGAGCGTCACTTTTTTCAAAATTGGACACCATGTCCTTTCCAATTGTCATTTTCTCTCCCTGATAGCTAGCTGCTTGGTCCTGGTTGACGACAGCTACTGGAAGATTTGAAACCTTCCCATAGGGATCCCACATGGAGGATAGAAAGATAACATTATAGAGTGCTGGAATCAAGGCAACACCTATCATCACAATGATAAATGTAGGCTTTTTAAAAATAGCTTTCCATTCCTTAAACATTTTTTGTCTCCTTTTTATACACGTTGTCTAAATTTTTGATATAATAGATTATACAGTTCTTATTTTAAAGTTCAAGTCAAAAGACTAACTTTTGTACACTATGTACAATTTTGTTTATAAATGAAAGGAAATAGAATGGTTACTGAAAGTAATAAACGCTTGAAGACAAAAGGGATCATTCAAGAAGCTATGGTCCGCCTCCTCCAAACAGAATCCTTCGATGACATCTCAACTGTCCAATTAGCCAAAGAAGCAGGGATTAGTCGGAGTAGTTTCTACACCCACTATCGGGATAAATATGATATGATTGAACGCTACCAGCAGGAATTTTTCCACAAGGTAGAATATATTTTTGACAAACAACAAGATGATAAACACCAAGCTGTTACTGAAGTTTTCGAGTTTCTAACCAGGGAACCCCTCTTTGCTGTCCTTCTGACCGAAAATGGAACGAGAGAAATCCAGACCTTCTTGCGCCATAAGCTACAGGTCTTGCTTGTTGACAGTCTGCAAGAACTCTACGGCCATCGATCTTTGACAGAAATCGAACGAGATTATAGTTCTGTCTACCTCACTAATGCCTTCTTTGGGGTCTGCCAGATGTGGGTGGCTCGTGGACAAAAAGAAAGTCCCCAACAAATGGCGGACTTTCTATTAAAAATGCTGTAATGAAAAAGAGACCCTGGTCTCTTTTTATTTTGTATCAAGGCGATTTAGTGACCTACTCCTAAAAACTGATCCACAAAAAAGCTAAAGTAGGACTTTTCTCCTGTAATCATGACACATTTCCCTTCTAAACCATAACGAATCATCTGTGCATCTTGATCCCTCAGTCGCGTCACACTCTCGACCTTAAAATAGTTCCCTTGCTCCGTCCTAGTAGCACTTGAGGCAATCGAGGTAATGCGTGATTCAAGCTGAATGGTTTTCTGTTTACTTCCTTGCGTACTAAAGCGAATCTTATCTCCTAAACGGATGGTGGCGATGTCCTTCGAAGCGATATAAGTAACAATTTTCACCTCTTTTTCTTTCTGGATAAGGGGGTAAACTTGGGCTAGAGGTGTTCCTTCCGCAACTATCTTGCTCCCCTTTGTTTCTTCATTTAGATGAAGAAGTCCATCTTCTGTCGCTTTGATACGAGACTTTTGTAGAAAAGCCATTTGAGCTTTCTCCTTGGCTTCCAACTCTATAATTTGTTGTGCGAGAAGTAAGAGCTCTTGCCCGATTTTACTCAACTGTTGAGATTTCAGAGAAGCCAATTGACTATCTAGACTAGTTGAGAGGGCTTGCTGGCTCCCAGCACCAGCATATTGAATCCGATATCCAGATAAAGTAGATTCCAGTTGATCAATTTGCTGATCAATCTGGCTTAGGTATTGATGTGGTGGATGAGAAGCTTCTTCTCCCGCTTCTTTCTGAGCATAGGTTTGGTAGAGAGAATAAAGGGGATGATTGGACTCCAAGCTTGCCCCTTCTGCCAAGGCACTTCTTAAACTCTGGTAATCCGATAATTTAGTTGCCTGCTCTTGGAGGGCCTGCCCAATTTCAGCTCGTGTCATACTGGCACTTGCATTTTGTGAAGCCAGTGTAGCATTCTGCTGCTGGATTTGAGATCGTAAAGTGGCTCTCTGCTCCTGATAATCCTTAAAAACTTGGTCATAACCGAAGTGTTCTCCATTTGTAAACTGACTCTTTCCACTTTCAATACTGCATTTTAGGAGCTTAATTGTTCTTCTTGTCGCTTCAGTAATTGTAATTGGTGCGCCAAAGTATCTCCTTGCACTTGCTCTCCCCCATGCTGATATTCTACCAAGATTTCTCCCTTTTTAATTTCTTTATTTTCCTTCAAATGATTGACTTGAATGGGAGAATTACTGGTTGACTGGATTTGGTCCACCACGCGCGTAGCTTCAATCGTCCCACGACTAGACAAGGTCACTTCCTTCTTGGCAAAGACAGAGAATCCCACAATAAACAGTAGTAAAAGAAAACAAGGGACTACCCACAAACTAGCAAAATTATGGAAACGTTTCTGATAGAATTCTGCACTTTCAAAATATTTTTCGTTCATCATACTCTCTTTTTTTCTCCTAGTCCTCTCTTAACAAGTAACCAAATGGCTGTAATAGCCATTCTTTTTCAGTAGTTCTTCATGACTTCCTTCCTCCTTAAGACAACCTTGGTCCAGGAGGAAGACTTTTTCAGAACGCTCTGCAATCGTTAACCGGTGGGCAATAAAGATAATGGTTTTATCTAAGGCCATCAAGCGGTCCACAATTTTCTTCTCCGTCAAGATATCCAGGCTACTGGTCGCTTCATCTAGAATCAGAATCGGAGCATCCGTTAATAAGGCCCGCGCCAAGGCAATCCGCTTGCCGTTGTCCACCAGAAATTCCCATGCCATCCGTAGTCAATTCCGTTTGGTAATTGAGGGGCATGCGCTCAATGTCTTCTCGAATTCCTGCGATTTCAACAGCGCGCAAAATATCTTCCTGACTGGTTCCTTCCCGCGCTCCCAGTAACAAGTTCTCTAAAAATCGTACCATTAAAGACATAGGGCTGCTGGGGTAAATAATTGATTTGCTGGCGGAGCAAGGTCTTATCCACTTGCTGGATATCCGTCCCTCCCAGCCGAATCGTCCCTTTATTGGGTTGGTAGAAATTCACCATCATCTTCGCTAGAGTGGTCTTGCCGGAACCTGAAATACCGACAAAACTTACCTTGCTCCCTTTTTTAATCGTGAGACTGATATCGGTAAGAACGTTAGCCCCAAAACCGTACTTGTAGTCTACTCCCTCAAAAACCAGATCACCATCGAGTGCCTCTATCTCCTGAATGGGCTTCTCTTCTGTGAACTCAGAGTCTATCAAATAGACTTCATTCAGACGTGTATTGGCCACTCGGGCTGCTTGCAGTTTAGTTTGGAGGTTGATCAAATTCTCTAGAGGCCCTGTGAAATAAACAAGGAGGGTATTGTAGGTGATCAGTTGCCCCAAGCTCAATTCTTGCTTCATGACCAAATGAGCTCCCATCCACAAGACCAAGACATTCAAAATCAACTGGGCCAAGTGCTTGAGTCCCTTTTGAAGACTTTCCGCCTTGCTCATGGCAAAGGACTTCTTCAGATAATCCACAAATTCTGAGTCAATCTTTTGATAGCGACTGCGTTCACTGGTAAGAGACTTAATGGTTTCAATCCCATTGATATCTTCGATAATGGAAGAAGACAAGACACTATTAGCTTCCATGGTTTCATTATTTAAGCGCTCAAAAGGCTTCATAAAGGCAAAAATAATGACCGCATAAATCGGCAGTAAGAGAATGGTCAAGAAAAAGAGGTGAGCGTTTTGGCTAAACAGGACTACTGATAAAATCAAAACAATGGACAGATCCAAAAAGATTGAAAGCAGCGTACTAGCCAGAGCATCGATAATGCGGTTGGCATCTGTAAACCGCGACACTACTTCTCCTGTCCGTCGAGTTGCAAAGAAACTCATAGGCAACTGAAAAACATGCTTAATATAGGACAGAATGACATCAATAGACAAGCGTTGACCTAAAATAAGAAGCAAGTAATCTTGCGCATAGGTCAGGACTTGCTGTAAGATGTAAACCACGATCAAACCTAGTGAAATCACACTCAGCGTCTGCTTCATCTGATCAGGCACATAGGTATCAATAATCGATTGTAGGTAGTAAGAACCCACAATATTGATGAGGGTTACCAATAACGTTGCAAGAACAATATGCAGAACCAATTGCCGTTGTTTAAACAAAAGAGGGACAAAATCTAGGAGCCCATTTTTCTTCTCTTTGCTCGGTTGATAGGCTGGAGTCGGGGCCAAAGCAATAATAATCCCTGTCCATTGTTTTTCAAATTCCTCTAGTGTCAGCTTGGTCATCTTCACAGTTGGATCTGGATCTGCTATGTAAAGATGCTTTTTATCTTTCTTATAAACTACATAATAGTGAGGAAGACGACCATCCTTTATCACATGGGCAATGAAGGGATAGGTTACTCCTTCCAAGTCAAAAAGGGTACGGTCTGCTCGAAAGGCGCGTGTTTCAAAACCTAACTCTTCTGCCACCTTAACCAAACCCAAGGCTGTCGTTCCATCTGCAGTCGTTTTTGCTTTTTCTCGTAAACTAGCTAAAGAGTAGTAGGATCCATAATAGCCAACAACCATAGCTAAAGCTGCAACACCGCAGTCTCTCATGTCAACTTGCTGCCTATAGTGTTTTTTCTTAAATCTCATAGAATTCCTTTCTAGTTATTTTTACCAATCATAGCAAAAAATAAAAATGGAGAGAAGGAAATTTGCCTATTCGGTCGTTTATCCTTCTTATTCGGTCAATAAGCAGGAAGAAAAAAGCCTCCTCCATGTCCATTTAGAAAGGCTAAGTAAAAAGAAAGAGAAAATAGAGGCTTCAAAGAAAGACTCTATTATGTTACTAATTCGTACATTTTGGTGAGTTAATCAAGCTATTAAAAAGTTCTTTGCTACTAACTCCACGCTAGTTAGTTACATCAACAAAGAGCACCCTCATTTACCAACAGCCCTTGCCATCACATTAGAAAGAGTCTTCAGGGCTTCATTATGGAAAAAAGGAACAAAAAAGAACCCATCGAAATGGGCTCTTTGTATACATAATCGTAAAATTAAAGCATTTTGTTGTAGAATTCAACCACAAGTGCTTCGTTGATTTCTGGGTTGATTTCATCGCGTTCTGGCAAGCGAGTCAATGAACCTTCCAATTTTTCAGCATCAAATGATACGAATGCTGGACGTCCAAGAGTAGCTTCAACAGCTTCAAGGATGGCTGGAACTTTAGCTGATTTTTCACGAACTGAGATCACTTGACCTGGAGTTACACGGTATGAAGGGATATCAACTCGTTTTCCGTCAACAAGGATGTGACCGTGGTTAACGAATTGACGAGCTTGACGACGAGTAGTCGCAAGTCCAAGACGGTAAACAACGTTGTCCAAACGACGTTCCAAAAGAAGCATAAAGTTGAAACCGACAGTTCCTTCTTTAACTTTAGTAGCTTGTACGAACAAGTTACGGAATTGTTTTTCACCAAGTCCGTAAGAGAAACGAAGTTTTTGTTTCTCAGCTAATTGCAAGCCGTATTCTGACAATTTTGAACGGTTGTTTGGTCCGTGTTGTCCTGGTACATAGTTGCGACGTGCCAATTCTTTACCTGTACCTGTAAGTGACAAGCCAAGACGGCGAGATTGTTTCCAAGATGGTCCTGTATAACGTGACATATGAAATGTCCTCCTATAAAAATAATTTTTGTAGGAAATAACGTTTTAGACAAACCTGATTCGTTCAGAAAGCCTTCGCCCAAACAGCAAAGGTTACTTTTCTAGCTGGCTTCCTGTTGACGAGCTTCATTTTGTCCTGCTGTCATTTCGCACAAAGTCCATTATACCATGAGGACGAGGCTATGTAAAGGGGAATTCTTATTTTTATATTCTATTCCTTATTTTGACTACTTTTTAAAGCTCTCTTAAGCTAGAAAAAAACTCCCTCTACTAATTGACCATACTATACTTTCTAGTTTATTCCGAAATACAGTTGAAAAAAAGATCATTCAGGTTCAAATTCAGGGATGTTTACAGATTCCTTTACATCTAATTGACAACTTGTAAAGACCATCTCCTCTTTATACCCCCCAAAAAAACTCAATATATTCAAATAAAATGAGTCCTTCTCGAAATCTAGTTTATCTTTTTTTGACATCCGTTCTTTATTTAGTGACAGTTTTGTAAAGTATTTTTACAATATGAATGAAAGGTGAAATAACTACTCTAGAAAAGAAACCTACAAAAAAACCGTCCCAAACTTGGAAACGGTCTAAACTTAAGTCAAAATACTTCATCTGATTTATAGAATTGGATTAGTCCAAATAATGAATCAGATTTTTCTCTGTCAAAATATCTGAATAGGTGTAAGATTCAACATAGGTCGTTGCTGGTTCACCTGGCAGACTATTCTCGCTTGTGTACTCAATAATAAACAAGGATGGATAAACTTCGATTAAACGTCCAAACTTATTCTTTTGCCGTTTGCGTCCATTTTCCAATGTCATTTCCACGATTTGTCCTTCGTGAGCCTTGATTTCTTCTTTGATTTTTTTCATTTTAGCAACATCTGTAAATGCATCACTCATTCTTTATACTTCCTCTCTCTTTGAAATGCTTGAGAATTTATTGTATTCCTTCTGGAAAATCAACTCAACTGTACCACGCGCTCCCGAACGGTTCTTTTCGATAATGACTTCAACCTTGTTATTTGGCAAGCCTTCCTCATCTTCACCCGCCCGCTCATAATAATCATCCCGATATAGAAAGGCAACGATATCTGCATCTTGCTCGATAGATCCTGATTCCCGTATGTCCGACAGAACAGGACGTTTATCTTGACGTTGCTCAACACCCCGAGATAGCTGACTGAGGGCAATAACCGGAACTTTCAATTCTTTGGCCAAAATCTTTAATTGCCGAGAAATTTCTGAGACCTCTTGTTGACGGTTTTCCCGACCAGTTCCTGTAATCAACTGCAGGTAGTCAATAAGGACGAGGCCTAAGTTGCCCGTTTCTTTTGCAAGTTTTCTAGATCGAGATCGAATTTCTGTGATACGGATTCCTGGCGTATCATCAATATAGATACTAGCATTGGCAAGGTTTCCTTGAGCAATGGCATACTTACGCCACTCATCATCTGTTAACTGACCGGTACGAATAGAATGAGACTCAATCAACCCTTCAGCCGCCAACATCCGGTCAACCAAACTTTCTGCCCCCATTTCCAAGGAGAAAATAGCGACAGTTTTATCTAGTTTCGTTCCAATATTTTGAGCGATATTCAGGGCAAAAGCTGTTTTCCCAACTGCCGGACGGGCTGCAAGAATAATTAACTCTTCTTCATGAAGGCCTGTCGTCATATGATCCAAGTCTCGATAGCCAGTCGCAATTCCTGTGATATCTGATGTTTGCAATGACCTAGTTTCTAAACTACTGAAGTTAATATTTAAAATATCCTTGATATTTTTAAAACCACTACGATTAGCATGTTCACTGACATCAATCAGTGCTTTTTCCGCCCCTGCAATAATCTCATCTGATGGTCTGGACCCATCATAGGCTAGATTGATGCTATCCGTAAGGCGAGAAATCAAGCGTCTCAGTACAGCCTTTTCAGAAACAATTTTTGCATAGTATTCTGCATTGGCAGACGTAGGAACTGAGCTAATCACTTCTGCAAGATAAGAAAGACCACCTATGTTTTGTAAGTCACCCTGATTATCTAAAATGTTGCGAACAGTGGTTGCATCAATAGCATCTCCCCTGTCTGCAAGATCAATCATCGCCTTGAAAATCAAGCGATGGGCATATTTAAAGAAATCTGCTGGCTCAATAAATTCACGAACAAAGACTAGTTTCCCCTCATCAATAAAGATGGCTCCTAAAACAGACTGCTCTGCTTGGATATCTTGGGGCTGGGCTCTTAATTCTTCGATCTCAGCCATAGTCATTCCTTTCTAACGATTTACTTAGCCTTCGTTTACCCGAATTTGGATAATACCAGTGATATCTTGATAAATTTTAACAGGAACATCAATCAAGCCAACCGCACGAATTGGGGAAGCAACTTGAATATGCCGTTTATCAATCTTGATTCCAAATTGTTTCTGCAATTCTTCAGCAATTTTCTTATTAGTGATTGATCCAAAAGTACGACCATCCGGGCCAATTTTTTCTGTAAATTGTACGATGGTACCTTCCTCTGCCAATTTAGCTTGGATCATCTTTGCTTCTGCTACCATTTCTGCATGCGCTTTTTCTTCGGATTTTTGTTTTCCTCGAAGTTCACCAATTGCTTGAGCATTGGCTTCTTTAGCTAAATTCTTCTTAATCAAAAAGTTTTGCGCATAACCTGTTGGGACTTCTTTAATTTCCCCTTTTTTTCCTTTTCCTTTAACATCTGCTAAAAAGATAACTTTCATTCTTCTTCCTCCTTAATCTTATGAACTTCTTCTTGGATACAATCGAGTAAACGACTACGGACTTGATCAATTGACATGTCTGTTACTTGAGAAGCAGCGGAATTAAAGTGACCTCCACCTCCCATTTGCTCCATGATTTTTGAACATTAATTTTGCTTCGGCTACGAGCTGAAATGGAGATGCCACCTTGTGGATTGTGAGCAATCACAAAGCTTGCTTCAATGTCAGACATAGAGAGCATACTATCTGCAGCTTTACTAATTGTAACGGTTCCGTACGATGCGTCATTTGATCCAGTTGCTACGATTAGGTGAGGGAAGACCTCTTCCCCTCTCAAAATCAATTCATTGACTTCGCGATATTCATCAAAGTTGATCGCTGAAATTTCCTGAATGACAACACTATCGCTTCCTCGACTTCGTAAGTAACTTGCTACATCAAAGGTACGACTCGTAACGCGAGCCGAAAAATTCTTGGTGTCTAACATGATACCAGCCATTAAAACACTGGCCTGTATTCTATTTAAACGATTTTTCTTAGAGTTTTGGAACTGAATTAATTCGCTGACCAGCTCACTAGCACTACTTGCACCGCTCTCAATATAAGTAATCATAGCGTTCTCTGGAAAATCTTCATCCCGTCGATGGTGGTCAATAACGATTACTTGGTGGAATTTCGAATAGAATTCCTCAGACAGGGTCAAGGCAATTTTCGAATGGTCGACCATGATCAAGAGTGAACGATCCGTAACCATTCTCAAAGCGTCCGAAATTGTAATCAATTTTGTCGATCCATCTGCTTCAATTCGTTGAACAGCTCGCTCAATATCCTGTGCCATAGACCCATCATCATAGACAGCATAAGAGCGTTCATTAATGTTACTTGCAAACAATTGCATTCCTACAGATGCGCCTAAGGCATCCATATCCAATTTTTTGTGACCCACGACGAAGACTTGATCAACTGCTTTAATCTTCTCAGATATAGCTGTCATCATTGCACGTGTACGAGTACGAGTACGCTTAATTGCAGAAGCAGTCCCTCCACCAAAGAAAACTGGATTCTTCCCTTCATCATTTTCTCTGACGACTGCCTGGTCCCCTCCTCGAACTTCTGCTAAGTTCAAATTCGACAAGGCAACTTTCCCAATTTCATCATGATTCCTATCTCCATAGGAGAAGCCCATACTTACAGTAATAGGTAATTCACGATTCTTAGCTTCTTCACGAAACTGATCAATCAAGGAAAACTTGGAGTCCATCAATTGCTCAAGCACGGTGTAATCAGTGAAGAGATAGAAACGATCCATACCAACCCTACGGTAAAACATATGGTACTTTTCAGAAAACTCTTCAACAAAATTTGCAATAAAACCGTTAATACTACTGATATCTGAGTCAGAAACTACATCTTCTAGGTCATCATAATTGTCTACCGACATAATTCCAATGACCGGCCTCGTCGTCACAAGACCAACGTTGGCCTTATACTCACTAGATGCATCAAAAAAGTAAACAACGTTGGCCTGAGAATCCAGATAGACGGAGTATTTTTTATTTCCAATCGTTGCATAGTGACCCTTATTCTCAAAAGGAATTGCTAATACCTTTTGTAACTCTTCTACATCAAATTGTCCATCCTCTGTTGAAAAGATCAACTCTACGTATGGATTGAACCACTCTACTTCGCTAGTTTCACTGTTAATCTTAATAACCCCAACAGGCATCTTATCCAATAAGGAAGCAAGACCATTCTCGGCCTGGTGATTGATGTACTGGATTTGCTCTAACACATCTAACTCAACTTGTTGCAATTGATGGAGAAAAAGAAGGATTACCCCTGCAGCACTAAAAATAAAATCACTAAATTCGCTAGTGTTCCACCAAATAGTCTCGATGTAATGGCTAAAATAATAAAAGATAACAAACCTACCATCCAATAATGGATTGGTGTCATACGAAATTTTTTCATTATAAACCTCTGTTGGGCCATTATACCACAAAATACCAGAAAATGCGAGGTAACAAAGCTTCTTCCACGCTTGAAACTTCTGGTTTTTTGCAACTATACCTCGATATTGTACTGCGACTGTGTAAATTATATTGACACAACTGTAAACAATAAAGAAGAGTCTAACATTCTCTCTCAAAAATACTCCTGTAAAGAATAAAAAGTGACGGAGGTGTCACTTTTTATCACTTGTTTGTTAGTACTAGTGTCATCAAGATTCTTTTTCTTGATTCTTCGAAATACTCCGGCTCTTCCCTTCAAGATAGACCATCAAGATAGAAATATCAGCTGGGTTGACACCCGAAATCCGACTAGCTTGACCGATGGTTTCTGGATTAATCAATTTAAACTTTTGACGAGCTTCGGTTGCGATGGAGTCAATGTCATCCCAGTCAATATTGGCAGGAATTCGTTTTTCTTCCATTCGCTTCATTTTTTCAACCTGATCTAAAGCTTTTGAGATATAACCCTCGTACTTAATTTCAGTTTCGATCAACTCGATAATCTTATCATCTAGCTCTTCAGCAGCTGGTCCGATAAAGTTGACAACATCTTGGTAAGATACTTCTGGTCTTCTCAAGAATTCTTTGGCTGTGACAGCATCTGTCAATGGTTTAAAGCCTAGCGCTGCAACCTTCTCGTTCGTTTCCTTTACAGGTTTTAACTTAATACTGTCAAGGCGCTTCATTTCATTTTCAAACTGATACTTCTTGGTTTCAAAACGTGCCCAACGTTCGTCGTCAACTAGACCAACCTCGCGACCGATTTCTGTCAAACGCATATCTGCATTATCATGACGAAGAATCAAACGATATTCAGCACGGCTTGTTAACAAACGATAGGGCTCAACGGTCCCTTTGGTTACCAAGTCATCAATCATGACTCCAATATAACCATCACTACGTTTCAAGATGAGCTCTGGTTTTCCTTGAATTTTTAGGGCAGCATTAATCCCTGCCACAATTCCTTGGCCAGCAGCTTCCTCATAGCCAGATGTTCCATTGGTTTGGCCTGCTGTAAAGAGACCTGAAATTTTCTTGGTTTCTAAAGTTGCCCGCAATTGATGTGGAAGGACCATATCATACTCAATCGCATAACCCGTTCGCATCATCTCAGCATTTTCCAATCCCTTTATAGAATGGACAAGATCTCGTTGCACATCCTCTGGTAAACTGGTTGACAAGCCTTGGACATAGACTTCTTCTGTATTTCGTCCTTCTGGTTCAAGGAAAAGCTGATGACGTTCCTTGTCAGCAAAGCGAACAATCTTATCTTCAATAGATGGACAATAACGAGGGCCAACACCCTTTACAACACCTGTAAACATAGGGGCCCGGTGTAAATTGCTGTTGATGATCTCGTGACTTTGACTATTGGTATAGGTTAGCCAACAAGGGATTTGATCCTTTAAATAATCCTCGTCACGCGAATTGTAAGAAAAGTGATTTGGATTCTCATCACCAGGTTGAATTTCCGTTTCTTCATAATTGATTGACGATGCCTTTACACGTGGTGGCGTACCCGTTTTGAAACGACCAATTTCAAGTCCTAGTTTTTTGAGATTGTCAGCCAAATTAATAGAAGCAAGGCTATGGTTAGGGCCAGACGAATACTTGAGATCCCCAATAATAATTTCTCCTCTGAGAGCTGTTCCTGTTGTGACAATAACAGCCTTGGCTCCATAGGCTTGATGAGTCGCTGTTACAACTCCTCTAACCTTCCCATCTTCGACGATGATCTCATCAATAACTGATTGGCGAAGAGTCAAGTTTTCTTGGTTCTCAACCGTCTTGCGCATTTCCTTAGAATAAAGTTCCTTATCCGCTTGGGCACGAAGTGCACGGACTGCTGGACCCTTTCCTGTATTCAACATCTTCATTTGAATGTAGGACTTGTCAATATTCTTGGCCATCTCACCGCCGAGGGCATCTACCTCACGGACCACAATCCCTTTTGCCGAACCACCAATTGAAGGATTACACGGCAAAAACGCCAACATTTCTATATTGATAGTTGCAAGTAAAACTTTACAACCCATCCGGCTCGCAGCAAGTGAAGCTTCTACACCCGCATGTCCCGCTCCGATTACAATAATATCGTATTCTTCTATAAAATTATAAGTCATCTTTTTTATTCCTCCAGCTGAATATGTTGTAATTGTCCGTTCCAATCTGGTAAGGCCGTTTTTAAAAATGCCGGTTTCAGGTCAACAGTTGATAAGCCTTCTAAAGCAAGCCACTGGCAAGGTAAGGACTTTGTATCTTCCTGCATAACCAAAGGTGCTTCTTCCAGCAAGTCCACCAAATAATGAAATTCAATGTTATGGTAGTGAATCCCATCTTGTTCAAAGCGATTTTCAACAATGAAAGCTAGCTGACCTGCTCTAGATAAAACGCCAAGTTCTTCTTTTACTTCTCGAACCACAGCATCTTCAGTAGCTTCATCCACTTGAATGGCACCTCCAATCGTATAAAAACCATCCTCATCTTCTACGACTAACAAACGATTATCTTTTACAATCAAAGCAGTGGCTCTCACACCAAAAACCGTCTGATTCAACTTGGTCCGAAAATCCCGTTTTTGCATTTTACTTCCTTTCGAAACGACACAAAAATAGTCAAAACTCTGAGAAGTGCAGGACAAAAAAGCCTGCAACATCCATGAGCTTTGACCATCATGACTATTGTTAAAGTTATTTTATCAAATCAAATCGTTTTGTCAATGCAAATCACTGTTTGAGCAAGGTCTGCACACTGACGATAATCATCTGTATTCCTATCGAGAATAGTAAAAGTCCCATCATTTTCGTTATAATTTTCATCAAATTTTCTCCCAAGAAGCCTGCAATTTGTTTTGCACTTCTTAACAGGAGATAAGTGATGACACATAGTAGAGCAAAAGCAACTACGGTTATCAGTTGATTCTGCAAATCTCCATTAGCCAGACTTAAAGCAGTTGTAATTGTACCTGGTCCCGCAAAAAGTGGCATTGCAAGAGGAGAAATAGCAATAGACATTGGATCTGAATTTACTGCTTGTCTGCTCCATTCCTTTTATAGCTGGGTGAATGATTACCATTAATCATATGATAACCGATAACGGCCACTAATATTCCACCAGCAATTCTGAAAGAAACAATTGTAATTCCAAATACTTTAAAAATGAAATCTCCTGAAAAGATAAAAACAGTTACAATAACAAAGGCAATCAAAAGACTCCTAAAAGCAATTTTTCGTGAAATTTTTTGACTATCATCTGCTACTAAAGCCATGTAAGCAGGAAGATTTGAAATTGGGTTCATTATAGCGAAAAATGCCATAAATGCATAAAAAAATTGAGAATTCATCGTTTTTACTTAACTCCAGTTAGACATACTGACAAACTTTTCCGTCTTTATACGCTTGGTCAATAATACCGCCGCCCAAACATTCCTGACCATCATAGAAAACAACGGCTTGACCAGGTGTAATAGCACGCTGAGGTTCAGCAAAAATAACCTCTGCTTTATCACCTTTAACCTTTACAGTAACTTTACTATCAGGTTGACGATAACGGAACTTTTGCTGTACATTCTAACGTAAACTCTTCTGGCATATCTCGTGTAAAAGTGAACTTGACTAGCCTGTAAACTTGTTGACATCAGTGCTTCATGATAGAAGCCTTGACCAACGTAAAGAATGATTTTGACTGAGGTCTTTACCCCACTACAAACCATGGAGCATTGTCTCCACCCTGTTGTCCACCAATTCCAAGACCACCACGCTGACCGATCGTGTAATACATCAAACCGGCATGTTCACCCATATCTCGTCCATCTACGGTCATCATTCGGCCTGGCTGAGCAGGTAGATAGTTGCTGAGAAACTCTTTGAAATTCTTTTCTCCGATAAAGCAGATTCCAGTGGAATCTTTCTTTTTAGCCGTTGCTAGTCCAGCTTCTTCTGCCAACCGGCGAACCTCAGGCTTTTCTAAATGTCCCAACGGGAACATGGTTTTTTGAAGTTGCTCTTGTGACAGCTGGCTTAAGAAATAAGTTTGATCCTTCCCGTTGTCAACGCCGCGTAGCATATGAACAATGCCATTCTCATCACGCGTCACGCGCATAGTGCCCTGTCGCTACATAATCTGCACCGAGTGTCATAGCATAATCTAGAAAAGCCTTAAATTTAATTTCCTTATTACACATGACATCCGGATTTGGTGTCCGACCAGCTCGGTATTCAGCAAGGAAATATTCAAAGACACGATCCCAATATTCTTTCTCAAAGTTGACAGAATAGTAAGGAATGCCAATTTGGTCTGCAACTGCTGCTACATCCTTGTAATCTTCTGTAGCTGTACAGACGCCATTTTCGTCTGTGTCGTCCCAGTTTTTCATGAAGATGCCAATAACATCGTACCCCTGTTGTTTTAACAACAAAGCCGTTACAGATGAATCGACACCGCCACTCATTCCAACAACAACACGTGTTTTCGAGTTATCACTCATAGGTTTCTCCCATCTTTTCGTTTCTCACGATTGAAGGTCGTGGTGTGCTTCAACGATTGAAGGTCGTTTTGAGCATTATCAATTGTAACACGCTTTATAGCAGAAAACAAGCATCTTGCCATTCTACTTATTGACTATTGTATCTAGACGTTTACAAGTCTGTAAAGTAAAAAGAGTCCAATTGCTGAACTCTTTCATCTACTTTAATACCAACCATTGGCCAGCCAGAAGTTTTTAGCTGCCGACCATGAACCATAGCGGTTGACAACATATTGATTGGCTACTTTTTCCTGATTTGCTTCGGATAAATCACCGTTTAAATAAGAAAGGGATAACTGGTAACGACCATAATATTGGCCATTTTGTGCTGTGTAACTGCCACTTGATTCTTTCTGGGCAATCCATTCTTTAGCCGCTGCATCTTCGGCACTCAAGCCATCTGAAGCAGATACCGTAGTTGTTGCTTGTGTAGTGTTGGCTTTACTAGTGGCAGCTTGCTCTGTAGTATTAGTTGTTGCCTTCTCATCTTCAATCTCTAAAACCTGACCAACTGTAATGAGATTTACATTGCTAATCTTATTTTTCTTAGCAATTGCATCAACCGTTGCATTCTTCTCTTTAGCAATAGCTGATAAGGTATCACCTGACTTCACAGTGTAAGATTCTGCACTGGCGAGGACGGGAATAAACATTCCTGATAATAAGCTCAGTCCGATAACACGTTTTACAGACATTTTTATATTCATAGTTTTACACTCCTTTTCTGTATGTTCTTTATCTTACAGAAGAAATGTTTCAGAAATTTTATGAAATCACGTCAAATATTTCAACAATATGTTAGTAAGAATAAAAAACACCTCAAATAAACTAGTTTTAAGTATCTTTTAAGTTTAAAACAAAATTTCCCTCTTAAATAGAAGAAAACATGCCCTAGATTTGTTATAATGAAAGAAAAGAAACCCTAAGGAGCTGACTGATGAATTCGCTTAAATTCCAATCCGTATTTGATATTATTGGACCGGTTATGATTGGACCTTCTAGTAGCCACACTGCTGGAGCTGTTCGTATTGGAAAAATTGTCTCTTCAATTTTTGGAGAGGATCCAACAGAAGTTGAATTTCAGTTGTTTAATTCCTTTGCCAAAACCTATCGTGGTCACGGGACAGACTTGGCCCTTGTAGCTGGAATTTTAGGCATGGATACAGATGATCCAAGAATCCCCAATAGTCTTGAAATTGCACATGAAAGAGGAATTCGAATCGTCTGGTCTATTCAAAAGGAGAGCAATGCTCCTCATCCAAATACGACGACCATCACGGTGAAAAATGAGCACAAAACCATCTCCGTCACAGGAATTTCCATTGGTGGGGGAAACATACAAGTTACCGAGTTAAATGGCTTTGCAATTTCTCTAAACATGAATACCCCAACAATTATTATCGTTCACCAAGACGTTCCTGGGATGATCGCCCATGTCACAGAAGCCCTTTCCCGCTATGATATCAATATCGCCCAAATGAACGTTACCCGCGAAAAAGCCGGAGAAAAGGCTATTATGATCATTGAAGTAGATTCTCGAAATTGTGACGAAGCCATTGAGTTAATCCGTCAAATTCCCCATTTACACAATGTGAATTTCTTTCAATAAGGAGACCCCATGTTTTATTCAATTACCGAACTAGTTGAGCAAGCGACCCTCCACTATGAAGGAAATGTCGCAGAATTAATGATTGCAACTGAGTTTGAGCTAACTGGTCGCGAGCGCGAAGAAGTTCTGACCCTTATGACTCGAAACCTCGAAGTCATGAAAGAATCCGTTCATCTTGGACTCAATGACCAACTTTCTCGAAGTGGCTTGACTGGAGGAGAAGCTGCAAAACTAGATCGCTATATTCGATCTGGAAAAGCCCTCTCTGACTATACTGTCCTAACCGCTGCCAAAAATGCTATTGCTGTCAACGAACACAATGCAAAAATGGGCTTGGTCTGTGCTACTCCCACTGCTGGATCAGCTGGTTGCTTACCTGCTGTTCTTACTTCAGCCATCGAGAAACTCCATTTAGATGAACACAAACAATTGGAATTCTTATTAGCAGCAGGAGCTTTTGGACTGGTTATTGCCAACAATGCATCGATTTCAGGAGCTGAGGGAGGATGTCAAGCCGAAGTGGGTTCCGCGGCTGCCATGAGTGCGGCTGCCTTGACGTTAGCTGCTGGGGGAAGTCCTTATCAAGCTAGTCAAGCCATTTGTTTCGTCATTAAAAATATGCTAGGCTTGATTTGTGATCCCGTTGCAGGACTGGTGGAGGTTCCTTGTGTGAAACGAAATGCTATGGGAGCTAGCTATGCTTATATTGCAGCGGATATGGCTTTGGCAGGAATCGAATCCAAAATCCCTGTTGATGAAGTCATTGACGCCATGTATCAGGTAGGATCAAGCCTACCAACTGCCTTTAGAGAAACGGCCGAAGGTGGTCTGGCAGCGACTCCAACTGGGAAACGGCTACAGCAAGAAATATTTGGAGAATAAGCTATGAAGTATCTATGTTTCGACTTAGATGGAACCTTAGTCGATAGTTCCAAAGGTATTGAGACAACTTTTTTACATACTTTTAACGAACTGGGTGTTCCTGCACCTGATAAAAAAACGATTCGAACCTTTATGGGCCCTCCACTCGAGGTTACATTTACAAACCATTTTCCAAAAGAACTTGTCACAAAAGCTGTAGAAATCTATCGTACTTATTACAAAGAAACTGGCCAACAACAAACCTATCTCTACCCATCTATCAAAGAACTCCTTCATCAATTGAAGGGATTGGGTTATCACTTATTCATTACCACCTCTAAGAATCAGGAAGTGAGTCACGAAATAGCCCATTCACTAGGAATTAGTGATTACTTTGAGGGGATTTATGGTTCTATCCCAGGATCTATGCACAAAGCTGATATCATTCATCGTGTACTGTTGGACCATCAAATCCCAAAAGAGGAAGCTTGCATCGTTGGGGATACTAAATTTGATATCATTGGAGGAAAATCCATTGGCATTCACACAATTGCAGTCAGTTGGGGGTTTGCACCTCTAGATCAATTAAAAGAGGAGACTCCTGACATCATCATAGACTCTCCCCTAGATTTACTCAGTCATTTAAGTTAATAAAAAAGGTTTACAAATTTGTAAACCTTTTTTACGTATGAAATCACGCATGGATAAGAGTAGCCATGCTTCAGCAAGGTTGACGAACACAGTTATTTTTCTTTACAATTCTTTCCCATGCTTGTCAAGGTAAGAAACAAAATAAAAAGAGGGGTCCCCCTCTTTTTTAGTATCCCCAAGCTGAAAGTCCTTGGTTTGAATAAGCATTATAAGCTGATTGGATTTGATCATCCACAGTAGCTGTTGATCCCCAACCTGGCATAGTTTGGAAAAGACCACTAGCACCTGAAGCATTTGCTGCATTTACTTGACCGTTCGATTCGCGAGCAATAATAGCTTCCCATGTTGAGGCTGGTACGCCAGTCAATTCTGCCATCCGAGCAGCTGCGTATGCTCCTGTTTCACCTGCTGTATTCCCATTAGCAAGAACAATCCCATTACTAGAAGTAACAGCTGGCGCTGCATTATATGTTGTATTTCCTGCTTGGACTTGTGCCGTTGTCGCTTGTGTCACCTGTGTTGCTTGTGCTTGATTAGCAGTAGCAGGTTTCACTGTATTAAGAAGTGAATTTGAACGCTCACCAAGCTCAATAATTTGACCAGCATGAATCAAGTCTTTATTGCTCAATTGGTTCAATTCAACAAGTTTTTGAACGGTTGTGTTATTTTCAATAGCAATCTGTGATAAAGTATCACCAGTTTTTACTTCATATGTTTCAGCATTCACTACGAAACTTGTAACAAAAAGTGATAGAGCTGATACGACAGAAGTCAATGTCCATTGGACTTTTTTTGTGTTCATCAATACATTCTCCTTTCGAACATAATACTATCTTACACATTAATTGTTACAGTTAGTTATAATTTATATTACAAAGATTACAAATGAATGTATTTTTTTGATGCAAAAAAACGCTATAACTAGCGTTTTTTTATGATTTTTTTGACTAAAAAGACCCATTATATAGTGGTGCTATCCTAACTTTTTTTAGTATAAAAATAAGATATCCTACTAAAAACAAGAAACAAATAGCTAGACTATCTACAAGCTTCCATTTTAATTGGCGATAACGACTTCTTCCTTCTCCACCTTTGTACCCTCTTGCTTCCATAGCTATCGCAAGAGCATCCGCACGTTTAAGACTAGAAGCAAATAGTGGAATTAGAATAGGGATGAAGGATCGAATCTTCTGTAGTAGGTTCCCTTCTCCAAAATCTACTCCTCTAGCCCTCTGAGCATTCATTATTCTTTGCGTATCATCCATTAAAGTTGGAACGAAACGGAGACTCATCGAAAGCATGAGACCAATTTCATGAGCTGGAACTTTTATCAGTTTAAAGGGAGTTAAGAGCTTTTCCACCGCATCGGCTAAGCTTAATGGAGTAGTAGTCAGGGTTAAGATGGTAGAAAAGACAACAATAAGAATAAAGCGACAGAAAATTACTCCTGCTCTAGCCAATCCTAGGTCCGTTATCTTAAAGAAATGAAATTGGAATAGGAGGGTCCCGTCAGTGCTTGCAAACAACTGAAAAAAGGTTGTAAAAGCTATGATAAAAACCATTGATTTAAAGCCATTAATAAAAAAACGAAGAGGAATTTTAGCAATGAAAATCAAACTGAATGCGAGTAGGAATAAAAGAATATTGGTCATACCATTATTAGCCCAAAAAAGGATATAAATCAACAAGAAGAGGCCTAATAATTTTGCTCTTGGATCCATACGATGAAGAACCGAGTTCCCTGGAACATATCTTCCTAAAATCATACTATTCATGTCCAATTAACTCCTTAAATTCCTCCAATGTAATCGGTAAAAGTTGGAAAGGATAATCCTTTATTGCGCAAGCGCCAAGCAAATTTTGTTACTTTCGGTACACCCAATTGAATTTGTTCTAATCCTTCTACATCCTGAAATACTTCCTTTGGATGTCCAGACATCACAATCCGTCCTTTTTCCAAAACATATACAAAATTTGCATATTCCGCTACATCTTCCATAGAATGACTGACAAGAATGATGGTCATACCAGCACGATGAAGCGATGCAAACAACTTCATCAGTTCCCTTCTCCCAAGTGGATCCAATCCAGCCGTTGGCTCATCCAGTACCAAAATCTCAGGTTCCATCGCCAAAATACCTGCAATAGCAACCCGTCTCATTTGACCACCAGATAATTCAAAAGGGCTCCGTTCAAATAAATCTTCAGAGAGTCCAACTAGTTGCAATTTCTCCTTAGCAAGTCTCTCAGCAGACTCTTGGTCCACTCCCAAAATTTTGTGGACCAAATGCAACATCTTTTACCACGGTTTCAGCAAAGAGTTGACTTTCTGGGAATTGAAAGACAAGGCCCACCTTTTTTCGAAGATTTTTTAACTCTTTTTGAGAAGACTCTGAACTAATGGACAAATCGTTCATTTGGACTTCCCCGCGACTGGGTAAAAGAAGACCATTTAATAACTGGAGGATAGTCGATTTTCCACTTCCAGTATGTCCAATTAGAGCTGTATAAGAACCACTCGGTATTTCTATATTCACATCAAAAAGAGCGGCCCCCTCAAAGGGAGTGCCTTCTTGATAGGTGTAACTAAGCTGTTTTAAAGCAATTCCCATAATCGTTTTTCTAGCTCTCCTTCAGTCTGATAGGTTTCTCCAACTGGAAAACCTTTTTGATGTAACATGCTTCGTAATTGATTGGCAAAGGGTTCTTCTAATCCAATTTTTTCTAAGTCATCTCTGGAAAAGAGCTCTCTTGGAGTAACATCCAAGGTTGCTTTCCCTTTTTCAAATAAGATAACCCGGTCACTCAAGGATACTTCTTCTAAATCATGCGTAATAGAAATAACCGTTAATCCGTATCGTTCTTTGACTTCTCGAACCGTTCGAATCAGTTCCAAACGTCCTTCAGGATCCAACATACTAGTCGCTTCATCTAAAATAATGATTTTGGGTCGTAAGGCAATAATTCCTGCAATCGCCACACGTTGCTTTTGTCCACCAGATAATCTAGCGGGTTCACGATCTTTAAACTCCTCCATGTGGACCATTTTTAGAGCATCGTGTACTCGTTGAACCATTTGATCTCTGGGAATCCCTTGGTTCTCCAACCCAAAGGCTACATCATCTTCTACTGTAGCCCCAACAAACTGGTTATCAGGATTCTGAAACACCATTCCAATTTCGCTTCGTTTATCCCAAACATTGTCAGACGTTAACAAATCTCCTGATATATAGATTTCACCAGCTTCTGGCTCTAACAGACCATCAATCAAGCGGACCACAGTTGATTTTCCGCTTCCATTGTGTCCAATAATAGATAACCATTCCCCTTGTTTCACGTGAAACGATGCCTCATTTAGCTGATAAACATCTTCTGATTTTTGGTATTTAAAAGAAAGGTTTCGAACTTCAATAATATTATTCATCTATCTAAAGGTATCTTTAAAGAGGTAGGCACTACCTTTGAAGTATTCATATCCAGAATAGATTGTAAAGACGAGTGCTACATATAGTGTTAGTTGTCCCAATAAATTCCAATGCAAGAGAAGGAAGATAATGGCAAACATTTGAGAAAAAGTTTTTATTTTTCCAGGCATAGCGGCTGGTAAAACAACTCCCCCTGTCTCCACTAATAATAAACGAAGACCAGTAACAGCTAATTCACGACAAATAATGACAGTTGCAATCCATCCTGGCACCATTTTTCAACTCAATCATCATGATAAAGGCAGACATAACTAACAGCTTATCGGCCATAGGATCTGCAAATTTACCAAAGTTACTGACTACTTGCCATTTACGAGCAAGGTAACCATCTAAGTAATCTGTAATACTGGCAATAGCAAAAACAATGGCTGCTACCACATGCCAAGCATAGCTTTTGCCAAACATTAATATGAGAATAAAAAAATAGGAATAAAAAAACAATACGAATAAATGTTAAAGCATTAGGAATATTTTTCTTTTTTTCATTCTAGTCTCCTTACTAGTTTACAATATAAGTTACAACTACTTGACAAGTAATTTTGTCGATTTAAATCGAATAAATAATAAAACAACTGTAATATAATCATTTAGGGAAAATGATGAAGTCCGTCATATCACAGGAGTTGACAAACTCTCTACCAATTTTGACAACATCCTGTAAAGAAATACTCTGTAAAATTTTTGGTAGATCAAAGAGATTTTCACCTGATTTAAGTGGATTAAATTGGGTCGCAATATATTCCAAAGAATTCAATCCATGGAGAAAGTCTCCAAACATTTCACTTTTAATCGTATCTAAATGTTCTTGTGTCACATCTGGATCCTTTTCGAAATTCTTAATAGCTGTTCGAAATTGATGAGAAATACTAACTGGTTCTATGGTATCCATCGTTAACATGACAAAGTGGAAAGAAGATTCAACTTCTACTTCCAGTGTCAAGGAGTTGTCAATCTTTCCAACTTCATAAAGAGATTGAAACCGTGTAGAGGTCCAGCCAAACATCATAGCAAAGAGTAATTTAATAATGATCTTATAACGATATTGAAAAGGGGAAGGAACTAGATTTCTACCTCGAATTCCAATCGCCAATTTTGGAGAAGCAACCTCCATCCGACTCGTTTCATTCTGAATCACAGGATGTAATATAACAGGCGAAATATTTGGCAAAGAATTCGAGGAAGTGACACTCTCAAAACCTTTTAAAACCTTGACAATATCGTCAAGATCAAATTTACCAACCACTACTAAATTCATATTTGACGGTTGGTAAAACAAATCAAAATTTTCCTGTAAAGAGGACTTTTCAATTTTGGAAAGAGAAGGAACGGATCCAGCAATATCTTGTGATAGAGGAGTATTGGGGTATAAGTTAGCAAGTGCTCTAAAAAACAATTGATAATCAGGATTATCTTGGTACATCTCAATTTCTTGCTGAATTATCAAGCGTTCCTTTTCAAGTGAACCTTCAGAAAGATGAAGGGTTTGAACCATTTCTAACAATAATCTGAGATTTTCAGATACATTCGAGGTCGTCGAAAATAGATAACTCGTCTGTGTAAAGCTAGTAAAAGCATTACTTTCCGAACCTAAACGAACAAAGTGCTGTAAATAATCCTTTCCATCCTTATCCTCAAATAATTTGTGTTCCAAAAAATGAGCGATTCCAGCTGGGTATTCCTTTTTATCTTTCGAAGGACCGATTGTAAAGCAGGTGTCAACCGATCCAAATTTCGTAGAAATCATTGCATACGTTTCATTGAAATCATCTTTTGGAATTAGATAAAGTTTTAACCCATTTTGTAAAGTTGTTTGATAAACAGATTCTCCTACAGCAGGGTATTCTTTTTTTTCTAATCTTGTACTACTCATTCTCTTCCTTCCATAAAGTATACCGACTGCAACTTAAGGGATTTCGCAACCGTCGTCATCTCTTCCTTTGTCACTTCTTCAATTGCTTGAATCCAGTCCTCAATTGACAAGAATTGTTTCCCTAATACAGTTTGTAAATAGGCTCTCTCAAGTAAGGTACCTGGTCGATCTTGGGACAACTTAGCAGCATTAATAATCATTTCCTTTGTCAAGTTTATTTCTTCAGTTGTAAACTTACCTCTTTTGAGATCGTTAATTTGTCTACTCATTAAGGTCATCGTTCGAGTTCGATTTTTTCGATCAATGCCCGCATAGATTCGCAAAAAATTTGAAAAAATATCAAAATGACTCGAAATCGTATAAGCCAATCCCTCTTTTTCTCGAATAGTAGTAAACAATTTAGAGTGAGAGAAAGCACCAAGTAATCCATTGAGAACAATCAGAGCAAAATGTTCCCTCTCTCCATAGCGAACTGGAAAATGATAGCCTAATTCCAAAATTGATTGGTGGATGTCTCTTTGTTCCAACCCCTCTCTGACAACATTTGAAAAGGGCTGTTGATAAAATAAATTGACATCTAATTGACGAGGTTGTAAATGAAGTTTCTCTATTTTCTCAATCACTGCTAGTTCGTTGAAATCACCCATAAAGAAAAAATCAATTCGATCTGACTTTAACATATCTTGTAAAGCTTGATAAGCTGTTGCTTCATCCTCATCTTTTATATGCTCGACACTCGCGTATTTACTTAATTTCATATCTGCTTGATCATAAAACAAATGATTCAATTGCTGATGGGCATAATAGAAGTGATTTTCAATCTCAGCCTCTAGTTCAGTGATTAGATTTTTTTTCTCTACCGAGAAGGTCTCTGAGTCAAAACGATCATTTTCAGCAAGAGGGGCATTCAACGATACCTTAAGTAACTCCAACATTTGGTCTGTTAACACATTTTTCTTACTTAAAAAGGCATCTCGAACATAGGACAGATGAATGTCAATATAATGCATTTGTCCCCGTTTTGAAACAGATGTTGAAAAATTAGCTCCATATAAGTTAGCCAATTGTTCTCTAAATTGTTGAGAAGTGGGGTATAGTTGATTAGCTGTTTCAATCATTCTCGAAGCTAAAACACGACCAGCCATCGTTTTCTCAGACAGTGGAGCAGAGAAACGAACTTTAATTTGGTTGGTCTTGAATTTTCCTGATTTAATAAAATGGATGTTGACACCAGTAACTAATTCCATTATCATCCTCATTCTAACTAATATTACTCTTCATTATATCATGAAATCCCCCCAAAATCTTTCCTAGACTGATTAAAAAACGTTTACAGTCTATCCCATCGATCCCATTTTTTGAGGGTTTTATGATATAATAGCTATCATTGAGGTGAACTATGAATTATAAATTATTTGATGAATTTATCACATTACAAGCCCTATTTAAAGAACTTGGAATCATCCATAGTGGAGGAGCTATTAAGACTTTTTTACTTGAAAATCAAGTAGTTGTAAATGATGAGCCTGAAGCAAGAAGAGGACGTAAATTACGAGTTGGAGATGAAATCAAGGTCATTGGTACTGAAAATGTTATAACGATTCTTCAACCTAGTCCTGAAGAAATCAAAGAACACCAAGCGGACAAACTAGAAAAAGAACGTGTTGCTCAATTGGTGAAGAAATTAAACCAAGAACAAAAAAAACATTCTAAAACCAAAAAAGAAGAGAATAAGCGGAAGCCTATTCGTTTCCCAGGAACATAATATGTGGCTTAAATCCATACATATTCAAAAATTTCGAAATTATAAAGAAGTAGATCTCCAATTCCACTCCGGTTTGAATATTTTCTTAGGCCAAAATGCTCAAGGCAAAAACCAATCTCCTTGAGTCCATCTACTTTTTAGCCTTGACCCGTAGCCATCGTACCCGTTCTGATAAAGATTTAATTCATTTCCAACAGGAGCAATTTACCGTTTCTGGTATTTTAGAAAGAAAGACTGGTTCCCTACCTTTAGAAATTTCCTTATCTTCAAAAGGAAGAATCACTAAAGTGAACCACTTAAAACAAAGTAAGTTATCAACATATATCGGTAACATGAATGTGGTTCTCTTTGCACCAGAGGATTTACAACTTGTAAAAGGTGCACCCGCTCTTCGTAGAAAGTTTATCGATATTGATTTAGGACAGATGAAACCTGTCTATCTATCCGATTTAACAGCCTATCATCACGTTTTAAAGCAACGCAACAGTTACTTGAAAACAGCAAATACAGTTGATCCCACCTTTTTGGATGTTTTAGATGAGCAATTGGCAGATTATGGTAGCCGGGTCTGCATCCATCGAAAAGATTTTCTTAAAAAATTAGAGGATTTTGGCCAGGAAAAACATTTTGAAATTTCCAATCAAACTGAAAAACTCACCATTCGGTATAATTCCTCTGTTCCTTTTCAAGATGAACAGACACTTCGCCCAACCTTTATCAAATTACTTCGAGAAAATCGGACAAAGGATCTCATCAAAAAAACAACCAGTGTCGGCCCTCACCGAGATGATATCAATTTTTATATCAATGAAATGAACGCTACCTTTGGAAGCCAAGGCCAGCACCGCAGTGTTGTTCTTTCGTTAAAACTTGCAGAGATTTCATTAATTGAATCCTTGACGAAGGAAAAGCCGATTTTACTCTTAGACGATGTAATGAGTGAACTTGACAATAATCGTCAACTACATTTACTAGAAGTTATCTCTCGTGACATCCAAACATTTATCACAACTACTACCTTAGATCACCTAAAAGACTTGCCTGAAGACTTAAAAATCTTTAATATTCACTCAGGTCAAATTGACGAATAATTGACAGAGTTGTAAAATTAAGTTTACATATTTTTGACACAAAAATAGTGTGAAATCAGAGGATTTCACACTATTTCTTTTTTATTGAACGGAATAGTTTGGTGCTTCGTTGGTAATTTGAACATCATGTGGATGGCTTTCTTTCAAACCTGCCCCGGACATTTCAACAAATTGCGCATTTTCATGCAATTCTTGAAGGTTGGCAGCTCCAACATAGCCCATACCAGAACGAATACCACCAATCATTTGGAAAACGATATCAGCTGCTGATCCTTTATAAGCAACCCGACCTTCGATTCCTTCTGGAACCAATTTGTTAGCTTCATTGACAGAACCTTGGAAGTAGCGGTCACTTGAACCTTTCTTCATTGCTGCAATAGATCCCATACCACGGTATGTCTTAAATTTACGACCTTGGAAAATTTCAGTTTCCCCTGGAGCTTCGTCTGTTCCGGCAAACATGGAACCAAGCATAACTGCATGACCACCCGCAGCCAAAGCTTTCACGATATCACCTGAATATTTGATACCACCATCCGCGATAATGGTTTTGCCATATTCACGCGCAACAGCAGCTGCATCATAAATCGCAGTAACTTGTGGAACCCCAACACCTGCAATCACACGAGTCGTACAGATAGAACCTGGCCCAATCCCAACCTTAACAACATCAACACCTGCATCATAGAGAGCACGCGCTCCCTCAGCTGTAGCAATATTACCTGCAATCAAGGTGCGATCTGGGAAATGAGCTCGAATTTCAGCAATCTTTACGAAGAACCCCTGCAGAATGACCATGGGCCGTATCGATGACAATGGCATCCGCACCAGCTTCAAACAATGCTTCTGCACGCTCAAAAGTATCAGATGTAACTCCGACAGCACCTGCTACTAAAAGACGACCAAATTCGTCTTTCGCTGCATTTGGAAACTCAATAACTTTTTCAATATCCTTAATGGTAATCAAACCTGACAAACGACCATTCTCATCTACCAACGGCAATTTTTCAATGCGGTGTTCTTGGAGAATCCGTTCAGCGGTCTCTAAATCAGTACCGACTGGTGCAGTTACTAGATTCTCGCTTGTCATATGATTTGAAATTGGTTGATCATAATCAGAAATAAAACGCAAATCGCGGTTGGTCAAAATCCCAACTAGTTTACGATTTTCCATGGTTTCAACAACAGGTACACCACTGATACGGTAGCGTCCCATGAGTTCATTGGCTTCAGCAATGGTATGTTCAGGTGTTAAGAAAAATGGGTCAATGATAACGCCGTTTTCAGAGCGTTTTACTTTACGAACTTCATCTGCTTGTTGGGCAATGGACATATTTTTGTGAATAACCCCAAGTCCTCCAGCACGGGCAATGGCAATAGCCATTTGGCTTTCAGTGACTGTATCCATCGCAGCTGTGATGATTGGGATATTCAACACAAGGTTATCCGCCAATTTTGTACGAAGATCTGCATCGTTTGGTAATACATGACTTTCAGCTGGAATGAGCAATACATCATCGAAGGTATAACCTTTTTTCAAAAATTTAGTGTCCCAATTTGACATTCCCATTTTCCTCTTTTCTTTCTTTTTGAGCCAAGCTCGTCTTTTTTGATTGATAATATCATACCATTCTAAGATAATTTGTCAATCATTTGTACAATATTTCAAAAAGAGGTGTTGGAACCTCTTTTGAATCATTTATTTTATTGAATCATCTCAATATCAAGAACTTACTTGAAATAGTTTAATCCCATGGCAGACTTGACTTGATCAAGCGTTTCTGCTGCAACCGAACGGGCTACTTCACTACCTTTTTGAAGCATGTCATAGACTTGACCCATATCTTTAGCAAATTCAATCCGCCGTTCGCGAATAGGACCCAACTCTCTCTCAAGAATTTCTAAAAGATAGCGTTTGGTTTTAACATCACCTAAACCACCCCGTTGGTAATGGTCTTTTCATGTCTTGAATGGTCGCCTGATCTTCTTCTTTGCCAAAAACATCCAAATAATGGAAAACCATATTTCCTTCAATTTTTTTCCTGGATCTTCGACACGAATATGCTCAGGATCTGTATACATACTCATCACCTTTTTTTCTTCAAGGTGTCCATATCATCCGCTAAATAGATACCATTGCCAAGAGATTTGGACATTTTGGCATTCCCATCCAGACCAGGCAAACGACCCGCCGCCTCATTTTTCTGGGAAAAAATTCCCTCTGGTTCAACCAAGACATCACAATGATAAGCATGATTAAAAGAACGGACGATTTCACGTGTTTGCTCAATCATGGGCTTTTTGGTCTGTCCCAACAGGTACCAGATTGGCTTTTAAAAGGCGGTAATATCTGCAGCTTGAGAAACAGGATACACCAAGAAACCAGATGGAATAGACTCACCGAACCCTTTTTTTGGGCAATTTCTGTCTTAACAGTTGGGTTTGCGTTCCAAACGTGAAACAGAGACCAAATTCATGTAATACATGGTCAATTCCGCTAGCTCAGGGATTTGACTCTGAATAAAAATGGTTGATTTATTTGGATCTAATCCAGCTGCTAAATAGTCTAGAGCAACGTTTCCGATGGATTCCACAATAGTTTGTGGGTCTTTAGCATGATCCGTTAGGGCTTGTTGGTCAGCTAAAAAGACAAACATTTGATACTTGTCTTCGTTTTGCATAAGAACTCGATTCTTCAATGAACCGACATAGTGTCCAATATGGAGTTTCCCTGTCGGGCGATCTCCAGTTAAAATAATCGGCTTGGTCATTTTTTCTTCCTCCCTGAAGTACAAAATAAAAGCCCACGCATAGCAAAAACTATGCGAGGGCGTCTGAGACACGGTGCCACCTCACTTAGAACAACATGTGCTGTTCCCTCTGACTCATCACAAATGAGCTGCACATAAGGCCTGCTAGCCGAATCTCTATTGGTTAAGATTCTATTTGAACATCAGTCCATTTCATTCTGTTTCGTTGCTTATTTTCAGCAACCATAAGCTCTCTAAAAAACGAATACAAATTACTCTTCTGATTGCTTTTCATTATATAATGACATCAAGGGAAAGTCAAGTTCTTCCCTCTTTCATCATCCATTATCATCTCCCTCAAATGCTTAAGGGTATTCATTGAAAAATCAAGCGTTTTCTAGTAAAATAGGCTTATATAGACAGAAAAAGAGGAGAAATATACGTGTTAACAGTTACAGACGTCTCACTACGTTTTAGTGATCGTAAACTTTTTGATGATGTCAACATCAAATTTACAGAAGGAAATACCTATGGTTTGATTGGGGCCAATGGTGCTGGAAAATCAACCTTTTTAAAAATCTTAGCTGGGGATATTGAACCGACAACTGGTCATATTTCTCTTGGACCAGACGAACGTCTTTCTGTTCTTCGTCAAAATCACTTTGACTACGAAGATGAGCGTGCCATTGATGTCGTTATCATGGGAAATGAAAAACTTTATAGCATCATGAAGGAAAAAGATGCTATCTATATGAAGGAAGATTTTTCAGATGAAGACGGAGTCCGCGCAGCAGAGCTTGAAGGAGAATTCGCTGAACTAGGTGGTTGGGAAGCAGAAAGTGAAGCTTCACAACTCCTCCAAAATCTAAATATTCCCGAAGAGCTCCACTACCAAAATATGAGTGAACTAGCAAATGGAGATAAAGTGAAAGTCCTCCTAGCCAAAGCTCTCTTTGGTAAACCAGACGTCCTTCTTTTGGACGAGCCGACCAACGGTCTTGATATTCAATCCATTACCTGGTTAGAAGATTTCTTGATTGATTTTGAGAATACCGTTATCGTCGTATCCCACGACCGTCACTTCTTGAATAAAGTCTGTACTCACATGGCCGACCTGGACTTTGGAAAAATCAAACTCTATGTCGGTAACTACGATTTCTGGAAAGAATCATCTGAACTGGCTGCCAAGTTGTTAGCAGATCGGAATGCCAAAGCAGAAGAAAAAATCAAACAATTACAAGAATTTGTAGCTCGTTTCTCTGCCAATGCTTCAAAATCTAAACAGGCAACTTCGCGTAAAAAGATGCTTGACAAGATTCAGTTAGAAGAAATTGTCCCATCTAGCCGAAAATACCCATTTATCAGCTTTAAAGCGGAACGAGAAATCGGGAATGATTTGTTGACAGTAGAGAACTTATCTGTAAAGATTGATGGTGAAAATATTCTTGACAACATCAGCTTCATCTTGCGTCCAGGTGACAAGACAGCTCTTATCGGACAAAACGACATCCAAACAACTGCCTTGATCCGCGCCATTATGGGTGAAATCGAATATGAAGGAACTGTCAAGTGGGGAGTTACAACTAGTCGCTCTTACTTACCAAAAGATAACTCAGCTGACTTTGCCGGAGGTGAATCTATTCTTGACTGGCTCCGTCAATTCGCAAGTAAAGAAGAAGACGACAATACTTTCCTAAGAGGTTTCTTGGGACGCATGCTCTTCTCTGGAGACGAGGTTAACAAGCCTGTAAACGTCTTGTCAGGGGGAGAAAAGGTGCGCGTGATGCTTTCAAAACTCATGCTTTTGAAGTCAAACGTCCTTGTACTTGACGATCCTACAAATCACTTGGATTTGGAATCTATTTCAAGCTTGAACGATGGATTGAAAAACTTCAAAGAATCCATCATCTTTGCCAGTCACGACCATGAGTTTATTCAAACTCTTGCCAACCATATCATTGTTCTTTCAAAAAATGGTGTCATTGACCGGATCGATGAAACCTATGACGAATTCTTAGAAAACCAAGAAGTTCAAGCAAAAGTCAAAGAACTTTGGAAAGATTAAGAAATCGCTCCAAATGATCAAAAACCCTGAAACCTTTGTTTCAGGGTCTTTCAATAGACTATATGAAATTTAAAAAATTTTTATCACACCCTATCATATTTTACTTTACAGCTTTTTTACTTCCCTTTACAATCTTATTTTTTGTCTACCTCAGTCAAGGGATTTATTGGGGGAGTGAAACGTCTCCTTTATTAGGCGATGGTTTCCATCAATACGTTATTTTCGACGTTACCTTACGAAATATTTTACACGGAACAGACAGTCTCTTTTACAGCTTTACAAGTGGACTAGGCTTAAACTTTTACGCCCTTTCTAGCTATTATTTGGGCAGTTTTTTATCTCCCTTTGTCTTCTTATTTGACAGTTTATCTATGGTTGATTCCGTCTATCTTTTTACACTGATAAAGATAGGGTTGATAGGGTTGTCAACCTATCATTCCATTAAGGGAATCTATCCTCAACTACATATATTCTTGATTCTTTCACTGTCAACTTCATTTGCTTTAATGAGTTTCTCAATCAGTCAGATTGAAATCAAAACCTGGCTCGATGTCTTCATTTTGGCTCCTCTTATTCTCTTAGGTCTACACCGTTTAATGACTCAAAAGAAACGGGTTCTCTACTTTACAAGCTTGACTATCCTTTTCATCCAAAATTATTATTTTGGATTTATGATGGCTCTCTTCTTGACATTATGGTATTGTACTCAGCTTTCCTGGGACTTTAAAAAAAGAATATCTTCTTTCTTTGACTTTACAATCGTGTCAATTCTAGCAGGGGTCACTAGCTTGATCATGATTTACCCTACCATTTTAGATTTACGAACTCATGGGGAAAACTTTACTAAGATTACAAGAACCTTTACAGAAAATAGTTGGTACTTAGACGTTTTTGCAAAAAACTTAATCGGTAGCTTCGACACAACAAAATATGGGGCTATCCCTATGATCTATGTTGGTTTGTTCCCATTTTTACTTGCCTTTCTATTTTTCTTTGTCAAATCGATTCGGTTTCACGTGAAACTAGCTTATCTATCTCTACTAACTTTTCTAGTGGCTAGTTTTTATTTACAAGCCTTAGACCTATTCTGGCAAGGAATGCACGCTCCAAATATGTTTCTCCATCGCTATGCTTGGATTTTTTCTCTTATTATTCTCTTGATGGCGTCTGAAGTCCTTAATCGTTTGAAAGAAATAAATTGGATGCGCCTATCACTTGGTCTTATCCTTGCTAGTAGCGGTTTTATTCTAACCTTTTTATTCCGTAAGCACTACGAATTCTTAACGACTAGCCATTACATTCTAACATTAGAATTCTTTATCGTTTTTTTCTTTGTAGCACTTGCCTTCACAATTCGTAAAATATCTCTCTCCATTTTTTCAGGACTTATTCTCTTTTTTACTCTATTTGAATTGAGTATCAACAGTTATTTTCAGATGGATGGAATAGCAACTGAATGGGTCTTTGCGGCTCGATCTTCCTATCAAAGAAATATTCCAGCCATTGAAAAATTGACAGCTGGTTTACAGGACAATCAAGAATTTTACCGAACAGAAATCCTACGTCCTCAAACAGGAAATGATACGATGAAGTACAACCTACATGGAATTTCACAGTTTTCATCCGTTCGAAATACAGATACTAGTTCAACTTTGGATAAACTTGGTTTTAAATCTGATGGAACAAACTTAAATCTTCGCTATCAAAATAATACCTTACTTATGGACAGCCTCTTTGCTGTCAAATACAATCTAGCAGAAAAAAATCCTCAAAAATATGGATTTTATGTCATCAAATCAGACGAAACTCTCAGTCTGTATCAAAATAATCACGTCCTCTCTCTAGCATTTTTAACAAAGGAACCCTATAAAGATCTTAGATTCTCTAATCTAACATTAGACAATCAGAGAGATTTTCTCAATCGGATTACTGGAAAAAATCTTAAGTATTACCAACGGATCTATCCTCAAACAGTAAGTTCACAGGATAGTCCTCAAGGTCCTCAGAAAGCTCACATCGAAGCAGACAGTCTTTTATCCTATGCAAGTGTTGAGTATCAAGTATCTATTCCAAAAGACGCTCAACTCTATGTTAATCTTCCTTCACTCGAATTCGATAATGAAGACCACGAAGAGGTTGAAATTATGGTAAATGATCATGTCAACCGCTATTCAACTGACAATGTTTTTCCCTTCTTTACAGTTGGTAATTTCAAATCAGGAGAGACTGTCACTATTCGCATTGCTTTCCCTGAAAATTCTACTGTAACTTTCCAAGCTCCCGAGTTTTTTGCCTTAGATCTCCAATCCTATCAAGAAGCTTTTGATAGCATCAAAAAACAAAAGGTAAAAGTCCAAAACAAAGGAAATACAGTCATTGCTGATTACCAGGCAGAGCAGGCAGCTAGTCTCTTCTTCACCCTTCCTTATGATAAAGGATGGACAGCAACAATGAATCATCAATCTATCCCTATTCGAAGAGCACAAAAAGGTTTTATGACCGTTGATGTCCCTAAAGGGAAGGGGCAAGTTGTTCTACGGTTTATTCCACATGGTTTGAAAGAAGGTATGATAGCTTTCTTACTAGGGATTCTTTCCTTCGCTTGCTACAATACTTTTCGAAATAAATTTCAGTCCTCAAAAAAATAGTAAAGATTCATCATAAAAGCCCCTTCAATTGAAGGGGCTACTTATTTTGCACAAAAAAAGCATCCCTTAGGATGCTAACTTAGCTCCGCCAGTAGGACTCGAACCTACGACATCATGATTAACAGTCATGCGCTACTACCAACTGAGCTATGGCGGAATGAGATATAGTCCGTACGGGATTCGAACCCGTGTTACCGCCGTGAAAAGGCGGTGTCTTAACCCCTTGACCAACGGACCATTTCATTAACAGAACATATCCCATTATACCATCGATTAAAAAAATGTCAACCCTTTTTCTGTAATTTTTTTAATAATTCTTCTACCTTTTTAACCTGAGTTCGAGAAACTGGACAAGTCGTTTCCTCTTCTAAAATCAAGAGTCTCTCACGACGATTAAAACTCACTATCATTTTTTTCGATTCACTAGATAAGATTGATTGGGACTATAGAAATGATTTCCAATATCTTTTTTTCAGAATATCTTTTATAGTACCTGAAAACTCCTTTTGAAAATTCTTTCCAACGATTCGTAACTTATGAGAAACTCCAGTCGTTTCAATGTATAAAAATATCTCTATAAGGAATTCGAATATCACTATTTTTAAAGCTGTATTCAAAGAAATCAACAATATTTTTTTATTTTTCAATAACATTGTTCTTTAAATAAAGGATACATTCTCGAATTTTTTCCTTGAATAAATCCTCATTTAAGGTCTTCTCAATAAATTCTAGAGCTGATACCTTATAACGATAGGTAATCGTAGCAAACTCCGACTTTGTCGTGATAAAGGCTATAATTGCAAAAGGATTAACCTCACGAATCATTTGTGCAGCTTTAATACCAGCTTTTTCATCTCCTTTAATATCAATATCAAGAAAGAATAGCTGATGAAAATCACCCTTGGTCAAATGTTCCTTAAGTTCCGAAATTTTACTCGTTGAAATGATATTTAGCCGTAAACCTTCATCCTCAGCTATCGCTTTCACATGTTTTTCAACTCGAACCTGTTGTGAAATTTCATCCTCTAATAATATAATATTCATTTAATTTCCTTTCTCTCCAACAACCAAGGTTTGTGTAAATTTTCCATTAATTAATTCTGTTTCCAAAAACACGGAAGAATAGCCTTCAACAATATCTTTGACAATACCAAGTCCCATGCCTCGCCGATCTCCCTTGGTTGAAAATCCTTTATCAAATAATTTATTCCAATCAATTGGTTGATCAGCAATAGAATTTTGAACAATCAAATGAACCCCGTTTGGCATATTGAAAACGGCAATATGGACTTCCTTCTCTAAACTAGAGTTTGCAGCTTCAATAGCATTATTTACCAAAATTCCAACCGTTCGTACCAAATCAAGCAATCTCATTGGAAGTTTTTCAATAACCTCTCCCGTTTCAAAAGTCAATTTAACGCCTAATTTCTCAGCATAGATCCATCCCCTACTTAGAATACTTCGTAAGGCTGAATCCCGAATATTACCAAGGTCAAATCCTGTATATTCTTCCTTCTGAAGTTCTCCATAACATTCTTCAAGAACATCTCTTTTTATCCGTTTAATATCTTCTAAATCCCTTTCCTCAATCGCTAGATTCAAAGAGGTTATGATATTTCCAAAATCGTGACGGAATCCCTTTAATTCTGCATAGAGATCTTGAATCTTATCCATATATTGTTCCATCTGACGTTGTTCAAATTTTTTCTGCTTCAGTTCCATTTTTTTCTCATACCGGTCCCGAACCGTCTTCATTTGAACCAAGGTCCCAAGGAAAATCAAGAAACAAATGGTTGCTATCATACTCCCAAAACTATTGAAATGGGCAATATTACTCAACCAATGAGAAGTATTCAAAGTTAGAGTTATAATAAGATAAACCCCAATTAACTGTTGAACAAATTTCTTAAAAATTCGCTCTTTAAAGTAAAGAAGATCAACTTCAAAAAAATAGATAATATCTTCAAAATTAAAAAAATAGTGAGATAGATTCGGATAGTAAAAAAAAATAAAAAAATCATAGTACTGGTTGATAAAACTATCACCAAAAACAGATGAAGTAATTACAGATAAAAATGTATCTGTACTTTCAACTGCTAGATAAAATGACAAATGAATATAAAATAGCTATCTGACGTTGAAGATTACAAAATAAAAATAGTAATAAAAGATACAGAAATAGTGGCCATAGACATAACATTAGATAATCAATATTTAAATCAAAATAATCTAAGACCGCTGTGATGACAAATACAGCAATAACACCAGATCCTAAAATCAATTGTTTACTATATTTATTCAGTTTTTGATCAATTTTTTTAAAAAGATAAAAATAATTATAAAAAAATAGTTAAAAATTGAGAATAGGGTATTTAGAAACATCAGTTCCCTCCCTACCAAAAAAATTAGATTAATAAGTTCAGCAACATTATTCTTTCTCCGTTTATCTCCTCCGCTAATCTGTTGCAATTCTTTTTCAGAAAGAATTTGGTAGCGCTGTAAGTAGTAGATTGATTGTTTTTTTCATAGAAAAAAACTCCTTATAATTTATTTGACTATTAAATTATTAAATTTAATATACACAAATTTTAATATAAAATCAAAATTATTTAAGAAAATTCCGCTATTCGGTCGATTTTTTTCAGCTATTCGGTTCAAAAATAAGGAGTGAATCTTCTACTTGTTAACCTATCTTTCCTTTTTTTCATTTATAATCAATTCATATTTTTGAATAAAAAAAACGTGATTTTATGAAAAAAAATCACGTCATCTTTTGATCCCAGCAGGATTCGAACCTGCGACCGTTCGCTTAGAAGGCGAATGCTCTATCCAGCTGAGCTATGAGACCATATGCTCTTTTATTCTAACAAAAAATAGAAAGAGCGTCAAGATTCATTTGTGGTAAGGACTTCCCTGTTGAATCATAAAAGCTCGATAAATTTGTTCCATTAAAACCAGCTTCATCAACTGATGAGGAAGAGTTAGTTTTCCAAAACTCATGAGTAAATTAGATCGTTTTTTGACAGCAGGAGACAAACCAAGACTACCACCAATGACAAAGGTAATATCTGAGTAGCCCCTGACTGTAACCTCTTCAAGAACTTGACTAAATCTTTCTGATGGGAATTGTTGTCCTTCAATCGCTAAGGTAATGACAAAATCACGATCACCAATTTTAGATAAAATACGATTCCCTTCTTTTTCAAGGATTTGCTGATTTTCTAAGTCACTAGCCCGATCTGGCGTTTTCTCATCAGGTAATTCGATCATTTCTACCTTAGTAAACCGTCCCAAGCGTTTGGTATATTCAGCTATCCCATCTTTTAGATATTTTTCTTTAAGTTTTCCAACTGTTACAATCTTTATTTTCATAATTCTATTCTATCACAAATGTTTTTATTCACAAGTTATCCACAAATTTATCCTTCAATTCTCTCTTCCTATTTTTGCTGACTAATCCTGTTTTTTTCACACTTTATTCACAGTTATCCACAATTTGTGGATAACTAGTTTGATTTAAGTTATAATTAAGGAAGAAGACCTATACTTTTTTTCATAATTGGAACTTTAGGAGGAAAATATGAAACAACCATCAAATTTTCTTAGAAAATTAGTGCAACTCGTTCTCATTTTAGTTATTGGCTTTGCTGGAGGAATTTTAGGGACTCTGACGGCTCTACAGGTAAATAAAGGAAACTCGACAAATTCTAGCCAAGAAGTAAAATCGACGACTGTGAGTCGTGCTTATAAAAACACTACTTCAACTAGTGAGGCAGTAGATAAGGTAAAAAATGCTGTTGTATCAGTAATTACCTATGCTGAAAGCTCTGAAAAAGGATTTCTAACTGAAGATACTGATTCTGATCCACAAGTAGCTAGTGAAGGTTCAGGCGTCATCTATAAAAAAGATGAGAAATACGCTTACTTAGTAACAAACGCACACGTTTTAATGGGCGCAACACAAGCTGATATTCTTTTAGCAGATGGAAACAAGGTTCCTGGAGAAGTAGTTGGCTCAGATACCTTCTCAGATATAGCAGTTGTGAGAATAAGTGCAGATAAAGTCACAGCAGTTGCTGAATTTGGTGATTCATCTAAATTAACAGTCGGTGAAACTGCCATTGCAATCGGTAGTCCCCTAGGAACAAAATATGCCAACTCCGTAACCCAAGGAATTGTATCTAGTCTAGGACGTGATGTTAAATTAAAATCAGAAAATGGACAAAATATCTCGACCAAAGCTTTACAGACAGATGCAGCCATCAATCCGGGGAATTCTGGTGGTCCTTTAATCAATATTCAAGGACAAGTCATCGGAATCACTTCAAGTAAAATTTCTACAAACGGCCAAACATCTGTAGAAGGGATTGGATTCGCTATTCCTGTCAATGATGTTCAAAATATTATTGAACAATTAGAAAAAAATGGCAAAGTCATTCGTCCAGCACTTGGAATTCAGATGATGGATCTTTCTAACCTGTCTACTTACGACCTCAATCAGTTAAATCTACCAAGTAAACTTAAAGGAGGAGTGCTTATTCGGACAGTTCAAGATGGCATGCCAGCATCCGGTCACTTACAACGTTTAGATATTATCACAAAGATTGATGATACGGACATTGAATCAACAGCAGATTTACAGTCTGTTCTCTATTCTCATCAAATTGGCGATGAAATTACCATCACATTCTATAGAGATGGAAAACAAAAAACGGCTACTTTAAAGCTAACTAAATCTACTGAGAATCTTGGAAATTAATCTTATTTACAGAACTGTCAACACACCTTTACGAAATTGTAAAGGTGTGTTATGCTATATACATCATGGAAAAAATTGACATTATTCATCTTAATCAGATTCGAACTAATCCCTTCCAACCCCGTCAAGTCTTTTCACAAGAAAAATTAGAAGAACTAGCTGCCTCTATAAAAGAAAATGGCTTAATTCAGCCGATCATTGTTCGAAAGTCTCCAATCTTCGGTTATGAACTTCTTGCAGGAGAAAGGCGTTACCGGGCAGCAAAATTAGCTGGTTTTGAACAAATTCCTGCCATTATTCGGGACCTAACGGATGATGACATGATGAAACAGGCTATTATTGAAAATTTACAAAGGGAAGACCTCAATCCAATTGAAGAAGCAGAATCCTATCAACATCTCATTGATAGAGGTGCAACCCATGAAGAAATTGCGAATTTTATGGGGAAATCTCGCCCTTATATCAGTAACCTAGTGCGCTTATTGCATCTTTCTCCAGCTGTAAAAGAGGCTATTAAAGAAGAAAAACTATCTCAAGGACACGCCCGAATTTTAGTTCCTTTAAAAGAAGAACTACAACTTTACTGGCTAGAACGAACCCTAAAGGAGGGTCTCAGTGTTAGAAGCTTAGAACAAAAGGTCTGTCAAAAAAAGAAGACGCCTAGTAAAAAAGAGAAAGAACTATTTGTAGCACAAGAAGAAGAGCTACTCAAAAAACTCTTAGGAACAGATGTAGAACTTCGTATGATCAATGAAGAAAAAGGGACTATTCACATCTCTTTTAAGAATCTTGATGAATACCAACGAATTATTAACAGCTTCAAATGAAGCTGTTATTTTTAATAGAACAACCTACAGATTTATCCACTGGATAAGCCTTTAGACTTCCTTGATTTGCTTGTTTTTCCTTCTTTTTCCCACAAGTTGTGGATAAGTCTTGCACACATTGTGGAAAATAATCCACAACTTGTGGATAAATCGTTTTTATCCCCTTAGTATAACTTGTGGAAAACTCCCGTTTTTTATGATAAAATAAGAAAAACATATCGAGGAAAAATTAATGGGAGGAGAATACGTGTCACAAGAACAAACATTTTGGAATCGTGTGCTCGAATTGAGTAAGAAAAGATTTAAAGAGCAAATTTTTGACTATTTTGTCCTTGCTTCAAAACTTCTCAGAGTTGAAAACCAACAGGCGATAATCTATTTAGATGCCGAAGTAAAAAAGATGTTCTGGGAAGAAAATATGACAGACGTCATCCTAACTGCTGGTTTTGAGATCTATGCCATCGAATTAAAACCCGTCTATCAATTTTCACTAGAAGAGGAAGTTGAGGAGAAACTCTTTATCCCTCTAACAGAGACACGAGGAAACTATGAAATCTCTCCCATTATCACTCTTCCTCCAATTCAAACAGGATTAAAAAAGAAATATACCTTTGATAATTTTGTACGAGGAGATGGAAATCAATGGGCCCTAGCTGCAGCCTTGGCTGTTTCTGAGAATTTAGCTACGACCTACAATCCTTTATTTATTTATGGTGGACCTGGTCTTGGGAAAACCCACTTACTCAATGCTATTGGGAATCAGATTATTGAAAATTTTCCAGATGCCCGCGTCAAATATATTCCTGCGGAATCCTTTATTAATGAGTTTCTAGAGCACTTACGTCTCAACGATATGGACACCTTTAAGAAAACGTATCGGAATTTAGACCTCCTTCTAATTGACGATATTCAGTCTCTTGGAGGGAAAAAAGTTACGACTCAAGAGGAATTTTTCAATACCTTTAATGCTCTTCACAATGATAATAAGCAGATTGTTTTAACCAGTGATCGTAGTCCAGACCATTTGGATAGCCTTGAGGAACGTCTGGTCACGCGCTTTAAGTGGGGATTAACTCAAAACATCACACCTCCCGATTTTGAAACTCGAATTGCCATTTTAAGAAATAAAATCGAAGATTTAGATTTTACTTTTCCAGATGACACCATTGAATACCTAGCTGGTCAGTTTGACTCTAATGTTCGAGATTTAGAAGGGGCTTTAAATGATATTTCCCTCATGGCTCGCGTCAAAAAACTAAAAGACATCACAATTGATGTCGCTGCAGAAGCCATTCGAGCCCGTAAAAATGAAGCTTCCCAAATGACTGTCATTCCAATAGAAAAAATCCAAACAGAAGTTGGGAATTTTTATGGGGTTAGTGTCAAAGAAATGAAGGGATCTCGAAGGGTTCAAAACATTGTACTCGCACGTCAAGTGGCTATGTATCTCTCAAGAGAGATGACAGACAACAGTCTTCCTCGAATCGGACGTGAATTTGGTGGAAAAGATCATACAACGGTCATCCATGCCTATGAAAAAATCAAAGGAATGATTGAATCAGATGACAATCTTCAACTAGAAATCCAAAAATATCAAGAAAAAAAATTAAAATAAGATGTGGATAAAATCAGAGAAAACTAGGGCAACTTTTTCCACATATTTTTTTAACAAGTATCTATCTAGGATTCGAGGAGCTTTTAGTAGACTTTTTCCACAGGATCCACACTCTCTACTATTACTATTAACTTATTAATACTTAAAGAATAAAAAGGAGATCTCATGATCAATTTTTCAATTAACAAAGCTTATTTCTTACAAGCTTTAAATACGACCAAAAGAGCTATTAGTTCTAAAAATGCTATTCCAATCTTATCTACCATTAAAATTGATGTCACAACTGAAGGAATTACTCTCATTGGATCTAATGGGCAAATCTCAATTGAACATTTTATTTCTGTAAAAGAAGAAAATGCTGGACTTCTAGTAACGACTCCAGGAGCTATCCTCTTAGAAGCAGCTTTCTTTATTAACGTTGTTTCTAGTCTTCCAGATGTTGTGGTGGACTTTAAAGAGATTGAACAGAAAACAAATTGTTTTAGTCAGTGGGAAATCTGAAATTACCTTAAAAGGAAAAGATGCGGAACAATATCCTCGGATTCAAGAAATTGCAACTAGCAATCCTTTGATTTTACCAATCCAAACCTTGAAAAAAATCATTTCAGAAACAGCTTTTGCAGCAAGTACGCAAGAAAGTCGTCCTATTTTGACAGGAGTTCATTTTGTTTTATCTGATCATAAAGAATTAAAAACAGTGGCAACAGACTCTCATCGAATGAGCCAAAAAAATATCACTCTTGAGAAAAATGGAGATAATTTTGATGTAGTGATTCCAAGCCGTTCTCTACGTGAACTGACTGCCGTATTTTCAGATGACATTGAACAGGTTGAAGTGTTCTTTGCCAATAACCAAATTTTATTTAGAAGTGAACATATCAGTTTCTATACACGCCTGCTTGAAGGAAATTATCCCGATACGGATCGTCTCATTCCAACAGACTTCAGTTCAGAAGTAACCTTTAAAGTTGCTCATCTTCGTCAAGCAATGGAACGGGCCCGTCTTTTATCCAACGCGACACAAAATGGAACAGTAAAATTGGAAATTGAAGGAGGAGTTGTTTCAGCTCACGTAAACTCTCCAGAAGTTGGCCGTGTTAATGAAGAAATTGATACAGAGGCTGTTTCAGGAGAAAATTTGAGCATCAGCTTTAATCCGACCTATTTGATTGATGCTTTGAAGGCTATTGAGAGTGAAAAAGTAGTGATTCGCTTTATTTCAGCAGTTCGCCCATTCACCTTAGTGCCAGCTGAGGAAGCAGAGCGCTTTATTCAATTGATTACACCAGTTCGGACCAATTAAGCAGGAAAAGCTAGCATAAAATATGGCTAGCTTTTGCTCTTCTATTCTTAGGAAAGGAGTTCTTATGTATCAGGTTGGTGATTTTGTTGAGATGAAAAAACCCCATGCCTGTGTGATAAAAGCAACAGGCAAAAAAGCTAATCATTGGGAAATCAAACGCGTGGGGGCAGATATTAAAATTCGTTGTAGTAACTGTGATCATATCGTGATGATGAGTCGGCATGACTTTGATCAAAAAATGAAAAAAGTATTGTAAAAGGTTCAGTCATGAGAATGACTGAACCTTTTGTATTATTTTAATTCTTCAAATTTTCCATCTTTTACTTCTTTGAAGCCATTTTCTTTCAACAATTTAGTAGTTTGTTTGTAGCTAATATAACTCACTTTTTGATTAGCTGGTGCCGTAACGATTTTGTTTTTAATCAATTCGTCTAAGTCAGCTTTTGTATAGTCTGTAGTAGATGTTTCAACAGCATAGTCATCCTTCATATCTACAGAATAAGTGATCCCTTTCATCCCTTTATAGAGTTCTTTATATTGGCTGACAATCTTTTCAAATTGTTCCTTCGTAATTCCTGCTTCTTTATAATAAATAGTGCTTTCAGATTTGTTGCTCATCATTTTATCACCTTTGAATTCTAAGGTGAGATGAATATCGGTCTTCTTTTCTTGGCTAATAGCTTGGTAGTATGCTTTCTTCGGTGCTTGTCCACAAGCTCCTAGAAGAAAGAGAGAAAAGACTGCTAGAAGAGTCAGAAGAGTTGATTTCCAATTTAGTTTTTTCATAATAAAAACTCCTTTATCATTAATGGTTTGATTATATCATATTTTTTCTTTAGTAAACGTTACAGTTTAGTAATAATTCAGAATCCATTTTTCATCCCTTTGTTCTTTTAATTATGATATAATAGATAAGATTGAAATGGGAATGGAGAAGAAGAAAAAATGGCTTTAACAGCAGGTATCGTAGGTTTGCCAAACGTCGGTAAATCAACCCTATTTAATGCAATTACAAAAGCAGGAGCAGAGGCTGCAAACTATCCATTTGCAACCATTGACCCTAATGTTGGGATGGTAGAAGTTCCAGATGAACGCCTCCAAAAATTGACGGAAATGATTACTCCTAAGAAGACAGTTCCAACAACCTTTGAATTTACAGATATTGCAGGGATTGTAAAAGGGGCTTCTAAAGGAGAGGGTCTTGGTAATAAATTCTTGGCCAATATTCGTGAAGTAGATGCGATTGTTCATGTGGTACGTGCTTTTGATGATGAAAATGTCATGCGGGAACAAGGGCGTGAAGATGCCTTTGTGGATCCATTAGCAGATATCGATACCATTAACCTAGAATTAATTCTTGCTGATTTAGAATCTATTAATAAACGCTATGCGCGTGTGGAAAAGATGGCACGTACACAAAAAGACAAGGAATCAGTTGCAGAGTTTAATGTTCTTCAAAAGATTAAACCAGTTCTTGAAGACGGTAAATCAGCACGTACCATTGAATTTACAGATGAAGAGCAAAAAGTAGTTAAAGGTCTTTTCCTCTTGACTACTAAACCAGTTCTGTATGTAGCGAATGTGGATGAGGATGTTGTTGGAGACCCAGAATCTATCGATTATGTGAAGCAAATTCGTGAATTCGCAGCAACAGAAAATGCAGAGGTAGTGGTGATTTCTGCGCGTGCTGAAGAAGAAATTTCTGAGTTAGACGATGAAGATAAAAAAGAGTTTCTTGAAGCCATTGGTTTGACAGAATCAGGTGTGGATAAGTTGACTCGTGCGCTTACCATTTACTTGGACTTGGAACTTACTTCACAGCTGGTGAAAAAGAGGTTCGTGCGTGGACTTTCAAACGTGGTATGAAAGCTCCTCAAGCTGCTGGTATCATCCACTCTGACTTTGAAAAAGGATTTATTCGTGCAGTGACTATGTCTTATGATGATTTGATTAAATATGGATCTGAAAAGGCCGTAAAAGAAGCTGGACGCTTGCGTGAAGAAGGAAAAGAATACGTTGTCCAAGATGGGGACATCATGGAATTCCGCTTCAATGTATAAAGAAAACAAGTAAATAACCAAAAGGTTGGAAAAAAATTCCAGCCCTTTTGGCTTTTGAAAGGGAAAGTAAATGACAAAATTAATCGTCGGATTGGGAAATCCGGGAGATAAATATGTGGAAACCAAACACAATGTAGGGTTTATGTTAGTGGATCAGCTGTCGAAGTCTCTCAACCTCACCTTTTCACATGATAAGATTTTTCAAGCAGATGTGACTTCCACCTTTATAGATGGAGAAAAGGTCTTTTTGGTCAAGCCAACCACTTTTATGAATGAGAGTGGCAAGGCCGTGCACGCGCTTTTGACCTATTATGGCTTAGAGGTGGAAGATTTGGTCGTTATTTATGACGACTTGGATATGGAAGTTGGCAAGATTCGTCTTCGGGCCAAAGGATCAGCTGGAGGCCACAACGGAATCAAATCAATTATCAACCATATTGGAACTCAGACCTTTAATCGCATCAAGATTGGAATCGGGAGACCCAAGCATGGCATGTCAGTAGTCCACCATGTCTTAGGGAAATTCGATCAGGATGATTATGCTACCATCCTCCTTGCTATCGACAAATCAGAAGAAGCCCTTCGCTTTTATTTAAAAGAAGGTCAGTTTGAAAAAACAATGCAACAATACAATGGATAAATATAAGACACTGGTTGATTTATTTCAACAGAATAAAGATATCAGAAAATGGCAACAGGACCAGCAAAAAAGAAGTCGCTCTCTACTACTAGGACTGTCTTCGTCTACGAAAGCTATTACCATGGCGACAGTTGTCGAAGACGGACACAAGGTCTTGGTCTTGACCTCCTCTCAAAATGAAGCAGAACGTCTCGCCAGTGATCTATTGGGATTATTAGGCGAAGAAAAGGTCTATCTTTTCCTTGGAGATGACAATCCCTTGGCAGAGTTTGTCTTTGCTTCCCAGGAACGGATTTTCTCTCGTCTGGAAGCTCTGGACTTTCTCCTAGCTCCAGAAAAAGAAGGAATCGTTATTGCCAATGTAAGTGGTAGTCGTTTGCTCTTACCCAATCCAAAGACTGTCAGCTCTATGATTCAATCTTTCTCTGTTGGAGAAGAAAAAAATCTGACAGAATTGAAAGATACCCTACTGGCCATGGGCTATCAAAAGGTTTCACAGGTAAGCCAACAGGGAGAGTTTAGTCTTCGAGGGGATATTGTAGATCTTTTTGAAGCCAGTCAAGATTTCCCTTATCGCCTAGAATTTTTTGGAGATGAGATTGATGGCATTCGGACTTTTTCTCCAGAGACTCAACGTTCACTAGAAAATCTAGATGCGATAACGGTTCATCCAGTTAGTGACATGTTACTAACTAAAGATGATTTTCTAAGAGGACAGAAGAACCTAGAAAATCTGATTCAAAAAAGCCCCAATCCAGAGTTCAAATCCTATTTGACAGAGATTCTCACAGAAGTGCATCACCAACGTCTCCATGCAGATAGTCGAAAATTTCTCTCTCTTTTTTATCAGCAAACCTACACCCTCTTTGATTATCTACCTAAACATGCTCCAGTTTTTTTGGATGATTACCATAAAATCATGGATCAGGAAACGAGGTTTGATGTAGAAGTTGCCAATCTTTTGACAGAGGACCTACAAAAGAGTCGCTCTTTCGCAGAAGCCCAGTATTTTGCGGACAATAGTGCTCTTTTACGCACTTATAAACCAGCTTCTTATTTTTCAAATTTCCAAAAAGGCTTGGGAAATCTGCGATTTGATGCCCTCTATTCTTTTAACCAATACCTATGCAGGAATTCTTCAGTCAGTTTACTCTCTTAAAAGATGAAATCGACCGATTCCGTAAACAAGACTATACGGTTATTCTTCAGGTGACGAGTAAACAAGGTTTCCAGCAGTTACAAGAGCACTTGAGAGATTATGGGATTGATCTGGATTATCTTGCACCTGATCAGCTTCATCCTGGACAGAGCCAGTTGGTCATCGGTGGTTTAGCGCGTGGCTTCCACTTTGTGGATGAGAAGATTGTCCTCATTACAGAGACAGAAATCTTCCAGAAAAAGGTTAAACGAAAGATTCGTCGGCAAACCATTTCCAACGCGGAGCGGTTAAAAAACTACAATGAGTTGGAAAAGGGAGACTACGTTGTTCACCAGGTTCATGGAATTGGTCAGTATTTGGGACTAGAAACCATTGAAATTTCTGGCGTCCATCGAGACTATGTCTCCATCCAATATCAAAATGGAGACCGGATTTCCATTCCTGTGGATCAAATCCAGATGCTGTCCAAATATGTTGCGAGTGATGGCAAGCCTCCTAAAATCAACAAACTTAACGATGGTCGCTTCCAAAAGGCCAAACAAAAGGTTCGTCAGGAAGTAGAGGATATTGCAGATGATCTGATTCAACTCTATGCAGAGCGAAGCCAATTGCAAGGCTTTGCCTTTACTCCAGACGATGAGAACCAAGAAGCTTTGATCAGGCCTTTCCCTATATTGAAACAGATGATCAGATTCGCTCGATCCAAGAAATCAAGAAGGACATGGAGTCTTCAAGCCCTATGGATCGCCTCTTGGTTGGAGACGTGGGTTTTGGGAAGACAGAAGTTGCTATGCGAGCAGCCTTTAAAGCTGTCAAAGATCACAAACAAGTAGCTGTATTAGTTCCGACAACGGTCCTAGCTCAACAGCACTATGCCAATTTCAAAGAACGCTTTGAGGCCTTTCCAGTAGAAGTTGATGTCTTGAGTCGTTTCCGGAGTCGTGCTGAGCAAAAAGAAACTTTGGAAAAACTTAAAAAAGGCCAGGTCGATATTTTGATTGGAACCCACCGTCTCTTATCTAAGGATGTAGAATTTGCGGATCTTGGGCTCATTGTGATTGATGAGGAGCAACGATTCGGTGTCAAACATAAGGAAACCCTCAAGGAGTTAAAGAAAAAGGTTGATGTCTTAACCTTAACGGCAACGCCCATTCCTCGGACCCTTCACATGTCTATGTTGGGGATTCGGGATCTATCTGTTATTGAAACCCCACCGACCAATCGCTATCCCGTCCAAACTTATGTCCTAGAAACCAATCCAACCATTATCCGAGATGCCATTCGTCGGGAGATGGATCGGGGAGGGCAGGTCTATTATCTTTACAACAAAGTAGACACCATTGAGCAAAAGGTTTCAGAGTTACAAGAACTGGTTCCAGAAGCTTCTATTGGTTTTGTCCATGGACAGATGAGTGAAGTGCGGTTGGAAAACACCTTAATGGACTTTATTGAAGGTGAGTATGATATTTTAGTTACAACCACCATTATTGAAACAGGAGTGGATATCCCAAATGCTAATACCCTCTTTATTGAGAATGCCGACCATATGGGCTTGTCTACCCTTTACCAATTGAGAGGCCGGGTTGGACGAAGCAATCGCATTGCCTACGCCTACTTGATGTATCGGCCGGATAAAACCTTGACAGAAGTTTCTGAAAAGCGTCTTGAAGCCATTAAAGGATTCACTGAATTGGGATCTGGTTTTAAGATTGCTATGCGAGACTTGTCTATTCGTGGTGCTGGGAATATTTTAGGAGCTTCTCAATCTGGTTTTATCGATTCCGTCGGATTTGAAATGTATTCACAGTTACTCGAAGCTGCGATTGAGAAGAAACAAGGAAAAGAGAAAAAACGCCAAAAAGGAAATGCAGAGCTCAATCTCCAAATTGATGCCTACATTCCAAGTGATTATATCTCCGATGAACGTCAAAAAATTGAAATTTACAAACGCATTCGAGAAATTCAAGTTCAAGAAGATTATGAACTGTTGCAAGATGAATTGATTGATCGATTCGGAGAATACCCAGATGTGGTAGCCTATCTCCTAGAAATAGGGTTTATCAAATCTTATCTGGACCAGGTCTTTGTTAAAGTAGTCGATCGAAAAGACCAGCAACTAACAGTGAAATTTGAGCCAATTACCAAGCAACTTTTCTTGACTCAAGATTATTTTGCTGCCTTATCAGTAACTAAATTAAAAGCTCGTATTGCAGAAAGCCAAGGATTGATTGAATTAATCTTTGATGTGAAAAATAAAAAAGACTTCGAAATTTTAGAAGGCTTGCGACAATTTGGGGAAAAATTACTGGCCATCAAGCAGGAAAAATTGGAAAATCAAGACTAGGAAGAAAGATTTTACTAGGCTCTTTCTAAAAAAATGGTACAATAATACATTAGAGGTGATACGATGAGATTAGATAAATATTTAAAAGTTTCCCGCATTATCAAAAGACGCCCTGTAGCTAAAGAAGTAGCTGACAAGGGGCGCATCAAAGTTAATGGCGTTTTAGCGAAAAGTTCAACCGACTTGAAGGTAAATGACGAAATTGAAGTTCGCTTTGGGAATAAGTTATTAACGGTGAAAGTTTTGGAAATGTTAGATAGCACTAAAAAAGAAGATGCATCTAAAATGTATGAAATCATTCGTGAAACAAGGATAGAAGAAAATGCCTAAAAATATAGTTCAAATGAACAATCAGTACATTCAGGATGAACACCAGCGTCGCAAGTACCATGATGAAGAACGTAAAAAACGGAATCGCTTCATGGGCTGGGTTCTTATTTTGATTATTTTATTGTTCATCTTACCAACTTACAATATAGCGCAGAGTTACCAGACCTTGCAAGAACGCAAACAACAATATGTTCAATTGCAAGAAAAATACCAGCAAACCATTGAGGAAAAAGAGTACCAAAAAGATATTGCTGCCAAGCTAAAGGATGATGAGTATGCTGCAAAATATGCACGCGCCAAGTACTCCTTCTCTAAAGATGGCGAATATGTCTATACAATCCCTAATTTATTACCAAAATAATGGAAAATATTATTAAAACTGTTCAACAATTTTTAGAGCATTCTGATGCGAAATTAGAAGAATTAGCTAAAAAAAATCAATCACTAAAACTACAAGAAAACAGCAAAGAAAGGAGCGAGGATGCATAAACTAATTTATTTCTTCCTTCTTCCTAGTTTTTTGGTGACCAAACCCTTGTCAGATCAAAAAACGCCTGTCACTCCCTTAGTTTCAGATTCTTCCTATCCTGTTCAGAATGGAGGAAATGTACATTATTTTGTGTCTCTTCCCTCTAACCCAAATGTCTACCAGACGATTGTAACCTATACAGACCCAGAATTGAGTCAAAAAGCTGGAGAAATTAAACCAGATACTCCTTTTACTGTAGAACAACTCTTTGTCAACGAACAAGGACAGTCTGTTTTTAAACTGGGCAATAAACAGTATGTCGTAGCTGACCAGGATCAAATCTTTGAGGATAATGTATTAGAAATTTCAGAAGAAAAGAAGACCTTGTGGTTAACTGGAGATTTCACAGTCTATGATAAACCTCTGATGAATGGAGCAAAAGTTAAAAAAACAAGTTTGACTCCCTACAGTAAGGTAGAAGTTACTAAAGTTGCAAAAACTTTAAAAGGAACGTATCTGGAAATTGCTGACCAAGGATGGATTTCGAAAGAGGAATTTTCCACAACAGATAATCGGATGGAAAAAGTCCAAGAACTCTTGAACCAGAAATATAATAAAGATGGCATTGGAATCTATGTGAAGCAATTAGATACAGGTAAAACAGCTGGTGTGCATGCAGATCAGAAAATGTACTCGGCGAGTGTAACCAAGCTCTTGTATTTGTATTATGCTCAAAAAGAAATAGATGCCCATCATATAGATTTACAGACCCCTTAAAATATACAAAAGAAGTTGGTAATTTTTCCGGGATCTTATGATCCGGACGGGAGTGGCAGTATTTCGAAAAATTCCGGATGATAAAGATTACACTGTGGGAGATTTAATCAATAAAGTTGCCAAAGAATCTGACAATGTTGGGCATAACCTCTTAGGTTATTATGTTGCCCATCAGTCAGATCAGGACTTCCAAAAAGTGAGCAATCGCATTGCTGGAAAAACTTGGGACGTGAAGGAAAAAAATGCTTCTGCTCAGATGGCTGGTAATGTCATGGAGGCTATTTACCAACAAAACGGTGGAATCATTGAAGCTCTCTCCCAAACTCGTTACGATGACCAACGAATTCCCAAGGATATTCCTGTTAAAGTAGCGCATAAAATTGGGGATGCCTATGATTTCCGCCATGATGTAGCTATTGTTTATACGGATTCACCGTTCATTTTGTCTATTTTTACAGATCATTCAGATTACAACACTATCTCAGAAATTGCAAAAGATATTTATGAGGTCTTAAAGTGATACAAGATACATTTCTCCAATTCTGTATGGAGCAGGGACTGTTTGATTCCCATCAGAAGGTCCTTTTGGCTTTATCCGGAGGATTGGATTCCATGACTTTGGTTGATCTCTTGTATACTTACCGAGATCAGCTGGACATCAACCTAGTACTTGTCCACATCAATCATCACCAACGCCTAGAGTCTGATCAAGAAGAAGCAGGGATTAGAGCATTGGCCACAGAAAAGAAGATTCCCCTTCGAGTGGCTCATTTCTCTGGTCCTTTTTCTGAAAGTCGGGCTAGAAAATTTCGTTATGACTTTTTCAAAAAAGTGATGGAAGAAGAGAACTGTAGCGCTCTCGTCACGGCTCATCATGCGGACGATCAGGCAGAAACAGTTTTGATGCGCTTGATTCGGGGAGCTCGTCCCCGTCATTTAAGAGGGATTCCACTGGTTCAGCCATTTGGACCAGGTAGTTTGATTCGTCCTCTCTTACCTTTTCAAAAAAAGGATTTTCCAGATACTTTTCATTATGAAGATGAAAGCAATTATTCTCTTTCTTATTTCCGCAATCGGGTCCGTCACCGCTATCTTCCCCTGCTCGAAGAAGAAAATCCACAAGTTTCAACAGCTCTCATTCGATTAGGAAAAGACCTTGATCATTGGCATCAGGCTTTAAAAGAGTTAACAAAAGATTTGGACCCTCAAAATGTCATTCAATACCAAGAACAAACAAACTCTGTTCAATTCTATTTGTTAGAAGAATACTTAACTAGCTTTCCAGATCTTCAATTGAACCGGGCTCAATTTGAGCAATTACATGCAATTTTAACAAAGAAAGCGAATACTCAACAAGCTTTAAAAAATGACTATGAAGTCTATAAAGACTATGAGTTTTTTGAAATTCGGAAAATCAGTCGGAAGGCGGATGACCAGGCCTTCGAAGATTTGTTACAATTTGGTACTATGAAGATAGTTGGTTCTTATTGTTTTTCTTTTGGAATAGAACCGAAAGAACCCTATATAGAGTCAGTTAATCTTCCAACGACCAATCCGGTGTGTTTGAGGTCACCTAAAACGGGAGATCGTATCTTAGTTAACGGGCATCATCGAAAAATAAGCAGGTTATTCATTAACCAGAAAATACCCTTGAAACGAAGAAAATCTGCAGTTCTTATTGAACAAGATCAAGAAATTCTTGCTATTCCCGAAATTGCAATCAGTGATTTGAGTAAGGATTTAAAAAATGATATAATGAAGGGTAAACTTTATATCCAAAAAAAAGATAGGTAAGAAACATGTTAGAACAAGACATTAAAAAAATTATGATTTCCCACGATGAAATCGTGGTTGCAGCCCGTGAACTTGGTCAAAAATTGACAGTTGACTATCAAGGGAAAAATCCCATTTTAGTAGGGATTTTAAAAGGTTCTGTGCCTTTTATGGCAGAATTAATCAAGCATATTGATACTCATATTGAGCTTGATTTTATGTTGGTTTCTAGCTATCATGGGGGAACGTCTAGCTCAGGTGTCATCAATATTATTAAGGATATGGATCAAGACATTAAGGGGCGTGATATTCTCTTTGTCGAAGATATTATTGATACCGGAAAAACCCTTAAGAGTTTGAAAGAATTGTTTGAAGGTCGTCAGCCTTCATCGGTTAAAATTGCTACCTTGTTGGATAAACCAGAAGGTCGTTTAGTAGATATTGAAGCAGACTACACTTGTTTCACCATCCCGAATGAATTCGTCGTAGGCTATGGATTAGACTATGACGAAAATTATCGAAACCTCCCTTATATCGGAATTTTAAAAGAGGAAGTGTATTCAAAATAGAGGAAACTAGATGAAAAATAATAAAAACAATGGTTTTGTTCGAAATCCCTTTTTATACCTATTAATTATTGTGGCTGCTGTCACAGGTTTCCAGTATTTCTTCGCTGGAAATAGTATTGGACAAAGCCAGCAAATCAATTACACTGAATTAGTCAAGGAAATTAAAGCAGACAATGTCAAGGATATTAGCTACCAACCAAATGGCAGTGTTATTGAAATTGCTGGAACTTATAATAAGGCAAAAACAACTAAGGATGATACAGGAATTCAATTTTTACCCCAAGTCCAAGTAAGGTAACGCGATTTACCAGTGTCATTCTACCATCAGATTTAACTGTTAATGAACTACAAAAATTAGCATCTGAACACAAGGCTGAAATTACTATCAAACGGGAAAGCTCGAGTGGAATGTGGATTACCATTCTGACCTCTATCGTTCCTTTTGTAATCGTGATGTTCTTCTTCTTCTCCATGATGAACCAAGGTGGCGGCGGGGGTGCCCGTGGTGCGATGAACTTTGGTCGGAATAAAGCACGTGCTACTAATAAAGAAGATATTAAGGTTCGTTTTTCAGATGTAGCGGGTGCTGAAGAGGAAAAACAAGAATTAGTCGAAGTGGTTGAATTCTTGAAAGATCCAAAACGCTACACCAAGTTAGGAGCTCGGATTCCAGCTGGTGTCCTCTTAGAAGGGCCTCCCGGAACAGGTAAAACCTTACTTGCCAAGGCAGTCGCTGGTGAAGCCGGTGTTCCTTTCTTCAGTATTTCCGGTTCAGACTTTGTAGAAATGTTTGTCGGAGTTGGTGCTAGCCGAGTTCGCTCTCTATTTGAAGATGCCAAAAAGGCAGCGCCAGCCATTATCTTTATCGATGAGATCGATGCTGTCGGGCGCCAACGGGGTGTTGGTCTTGGTGGGGGAAATGATGAACGAGAACAAACCCTCAACCAACTCTTGATTGAGATGGATGGATTTGAAGGAAATGAAGGAATCATCGTGATCGCAGCGACCAACCGTTCAGATGTTTTGGATCCAGCCCTTCTCCGTCCAGGTCGTTTTGACCGGAAAGTGTTAGTTGGTCGTCCAGATGTGAAAGGGCGTGAAGCTATTTTGCGCGTCCATGCCAAAAATAAACCATTGGCTAAAGACGTAGATTTGAAATTAGTTGCCCAACAGACACCAGGATTTGTCGGAGCTGATTTAGAAAATGTCTTGAACGAAGCAGCCCTTGTAGCGGCCCGTCGCAATAAAAAAGTCATTGATGCAGCTGATATTGATGAAGCGGAAGATCGTGTGATTGCTGGTCCTTCTAAGAAAGACCGGACAGTTTCTCAAAAAGAACGCGAATTGGTTGCTTACCATGAGGCCGGTCATACCATTGTTGGTTTAGTCTTATCCAATGCTCGTGTTGTCCACAAGGTAACGATTGTTCCACGAGGACGTGCAGGTGGATATATGATTGCCCTTCCTAAAGAAGATCAAATGCTTCTCTCTAAAGAAGATATGAAAGAGCAATTAGCTGGTTTGATGGGAGGACGTGTTGCTGAAGAAATTATCTTCAACGTCCAAACAACAGGCGCTTCCAATGACTTTGAGCAAGCGACCCAAATGGCGCGTGCAATGGTAACTGAATATGGAATGAGTGAAAAGCTTGGACCTGTTCAGTATGAGGGAAACCATGCTATGTTCGGTGCCCAAACGACTCAAAAATTTATTTCGGAACAAACTGCTTATGAAATTGATGAAGAAGTACGAAGCCTCTTGAATGAAGCTCGCAATAAAGCAGCAGAAATTATCCAAGGCAATCGTGAAACTCATAAATTAATTGCAGAAGCCTTATTGAAATATGAAACTTTGGACAGCGTTCAAATCAAGTCTTTGTATGAAACAGGTAAAATGCCAGAAGATGCTGATTTAGAATTAGAAAAAGAATCTAAACCATTATCTTACGATGAAATTAAATCAAAAAAATGGAAGAAAAAAATAAGGTTTAACTTTTTAAACTTCCAAATATTTAAAAAAAGAGCCAAAAAAATTTTTTTGGCTCTTTTTTTAAAAAAAGTGTTGACAGATTAAAAAGAACTGATATAATAGATTACGTTGTAAAAATGGTCCGTTGGTCAAGGGGTTAAGACACCGCCTTTTTCACGGCGGTAACACGGGTTCGAATCCCTGTACGGACTATCATAAAAAAAGTTGTTACTAGGTAACAACTTTTTGTTTTTAAAAAAATATATTTGGAAATTAAAAAAAGAAAAAAAGACCAAATAGATGGTAAAATCCGACGAATAAAAACAATCCATACATAAAGAAAGCCCCTCCTTTAAAATAATACGTATAGAAAGGAGGTCCAATGAACTTTAAAAAAACGTATGAAAAAGTTAAATGGATTGTGTGGAAATGCGAAAAAGAATTTTATATTCATCTTTGGGAACATGCAGATTGGGAACAAGAAGGAAGATTGATTCTATATGAACTACAACTAAACTGCCCAGAGGTAGAAGAAAATGAAGAAAAACTTTTAAAATATTTCAAGACGAAGTTTCGAAATCATATAAAGGACAAAGTACGAAAGCAGGAAAGCGACAAGCGAAAACTGAACAAGGTTCCTTATACAGAGATTGGAGAAGTCAGCCATAAACTTCGCTCTAAAGAATTGTTCCTAGATGAATTAGTAGTCCTTAGAGAAGCCTTAAAGGAATTTCGAAAAAATTTAACTAGCCAAGAAAAAGAAAATTATGAACGCTTACTAATGAATGAACGTTTTTCAGGCAGAGCGGAACTAAGAAGAAAACTACAAATTCATTTGAAGGATTTTAAAGATCATCACCTGTGACAATAAAAAAGGGGGATAGGATAAAAATAGGAGCATGTACCTATCCCCATTTTTTTGTGTATATTTAATAAGAAAAGATGAAAG